>Ga0213832_1000233_pt1 | contig 69415 bp, 53 predicted proteins | sample SWATP13_FD_161660 | JGI IMG/M metagenome (GOLD analysis project Ga0213832, IMG submission 161660) | Coastal seawater microbial communities from Marineland, Florida, United States - SWA TP1 #3 | ecosystem: Environmental > Aquatic > Marine > Coastal | place: USA: Florida | collected 2016-08-06 | reverse complement strand
AAACGGCTTATTTTACCTGAGAAAAGAAAACGAAAATCATATCCAAGGTCTGTACTAGCGAAAACACAAAAATATCCAGCTAGATATAAAAGAAAAAGCGCCACTCGTTCTTAAACGAGTGGCGCTACAAATTACAGCGGGTTTTTTATTGCCGTAAATAATACCAATCCACATGAGGATTGGTATAAGACTCCATTGATTGATAAAAATCAATTTGTTATCAAAATCTTGGACTACACTTTCTGCAAGTCTGTTACTTGAGTCCCTTTTGTGAGTATCCCTTTATCATCGCTGGCCGAAAAACAAATGTTTGTTCTTGCTGCACAAGTTGCGGCACATTTACATAATGCAACCAAAATAGCCAAACACCTGTCATTAACGGCAAAGAATGCACGAGCCATTACAGCCCGTGCTGGACAAACAGCCGCAGGGTTTACCGCGATTACAGGGTTTATTCAGGAACTCGCCACCACCACGATTAGCCTTTCGCAAAAAATTGACCATATCGCAGTAGAAATTGCGATGCATGCCACACAAATGGAACGAACTAAACATGCCAATCAGGCGCTGCAAAAAGTGAAAGAGATGGCCAAAGACGCTGAGCATGTGCTGTCTATCACGCCCTACTTACTGAAATCTCAAGAGGCAACAGTTGATCTAACCGAGAGGTTTGAAACTATGCTGGCGCAGCTCACTGCGCTTGTAGAACAAACTCGTTTACAAATTCGCTCGGCGGAAGTTATTTCCACCATGTCCAAAATCGAAGCGTCAAAATCTGGATCATTTGAAGCGCAATTGAAAGTCATTGCCGACAACATTTTCAGTGCAGCCTTAAAGATCCGTAAAGAATTGGAATGCGCCGAGCACTTGCTCCCACAAAATCAAAGGTAATCCATGAAGTCTCAATCAATTTATTCTGACGACAAAGTAGAATGGCTGATGTTCGGTCGATACGAAGCCAAACCAGACAAAATTATCGACACTAACCAATACATGGTCATGGCCAATGGTAGAGCATTATTAATGGATCCTGGTGGAATCGAATTGTTCGCCCCTATGTTATCCAGTGTGTTACGACATGCTTCGGTAGAGCAAATTACCGACCTGTTTGCTTCACACCAAGATCCAGACATAATTTCATCCTTGGGGCTTTGGGATCAGGCCCTACCCCACGCCAAATTACACAGCCCTTGGTTGTGGGAAGGATTTATCCGCCACTTTGGCATGCATAATATTGAGTACATTGCGGTTAAGGATGAAGGTGGACTGATAGACCTCAATGGTTACCAGTTGCAAATGATCCCTGCACATTACCTTCATTCATCGGGTAACTTCAACGTGTATGACCCAAACGCAAAAATTTTGATGAGCGGCGATATTGGTGCCGCACTTGAGTCGGTCAATAGTCCTTTATTTGTCGAAGACTTCGATGAGCACATTCCAAAAATGAAAGGGTTTCATCAGCGTTGGATGCCTTCAAATCGCGCCAAACAAAACTGGATAGATAGAGTAAGGCAGTTAGATATTCAATACATGGCGCCGCAGCACGGTCGTATATTTAGCGGTAATAATGTAACCAAGTTTCTCGATTGGTTTGAGGAACTGGAAGTTGGAATTTGCAAAAGCTAATTAACGCCAAAATTCAGGGTTAAGATTTACTTGTTCTATAATAAGTTTACGCTGCATAAGGAATTTGGAGGTGCATATTGAGCGTAATTAAACAATTAACTCCAGGTACGCCTGTTCAAATTTGCTATCTGAACCGAGTGCACAAACCAACCAATTTAAACCTGATTTATATCGGGCTAATAGAAAACGACTGCATCATTCTACGCTGGCGAGCTCAGGACAATCCGCAACAATCAATTAATGAGCTCGAATCGGGAGTTCAAATTTCCGTTAAAACTTTAGTCAAAAAAGATCTGCTTTTGGCGCTTACCTTTAGGGTATCATCTCTTGGTGTATCCGTTTTGAGAGAACCTTTGTTGCTCCTCGAGTACCCCTCCAATGTAAACGCACAGCCTCTTAGGCATGATAAACGCCTTCCCGTCGAATTAATGGCAAACATTGAATTGGTTGACTCACATGAACAATACTTAGCACTCGTTTCCGACATGTCGGTAGCTGGTCTTAGATGCGAATACATGCCGAGCGAACAAGAGATGAGCGAAGGTAATTACCGCACTGTGAAAAAACTTGTCGGTCAAAAAGTTAATATTCAATTTGTCACAGACGATGATCTTGATCTGGATCTAACCTTACATGGAGAGATACGAAATATAAAAATCAAAGAAAAAGTTAATGTGGGAATTCAATTTCTAACTGAAGATTTAGAAGTGATCAAGAACGTGTTTGCCATTGTATTAATGCGCAGTCACGGCATGTGAGGGCACATGCCATTGACTGGAGCCTAACTTCAATCTTCGAAGTGGGTGCCCCAACCGTCATATTCCAGCTTGTTTTTTTCAGCAAAGGCCACCATTGATTGTACTTCTTCACCAATAATGACTTCATCTAATGGGCATTCCGTTTCTACATCAAAACAAAATACCATCTCACCATCTTCTGTTTCTGCTTGCTCTAATTCAGAAACGTCCCAACCATTTAGAAAGCCTTGTTGCATCGCTTCATCTGCCACTTCAGCATCAAGTGCAACAAAGTGGTGTTCAATGATATACATGGCTTCTGGGTTAGAACCATCTTCCAAGAGTTGCTCTACAATATCGTTGGTAAACTCTGTCCAGTCTACTTGTTCCATAGTTAATTTGCCTGTGCGTTAGTTTTGATGTCGCCGTTATACCCTAATTCAGAGTCCAACTCAGCTATTTTTGTCGCCATTAAATCATGTACTTTATCGGCTGTTTGTCGAATATACGCCTTTTCATCACTAGTGACTTCAATGGGCGGTAAATATTCGATGATGAAAGTGCCATTGTTCCAACGGTTTAACTTAATTTTTTCGTGCGTCGTGCTCATCGCGACTGGTAAGACAGGCACTCCCGCCATATGCGCCGTATAAAAAGCGCCTAGTTTGAACTTTAATAAACCACGTCCACGTGAACGAGTTCCTTCGGGAAACAACCAGACTGAAATTTGTTTATCTTTGATTTTTTGTGCGGCCTGACTAATTGTGCTGTGTGCCTTCGTTTTATTGGCTCGGTCGATCAAAATATTTCCGGAAAGCCAATACACCTGACCGAAAAATGGTGCCCATTTTAAGCTTTTCTTGCCAACACTCACGGTATTCGGCTGCACCGCATTTGCCACAGTAAATATGTCGTACGTATTTTGATGATTGCCAACATAAACGACCGGCGAGTTTGTCAAATTTTCTGTACCGCGAATTTCAACTTTAACGCCTAACATTCGAACAAAAGAACCGTAAACATTAGCCACTACTTTTACGTTATTGCGACGAAACGGGCGTAGGATAAGAAACACTAACAAAATGGCCGTTGAGCCTATAAAAAACAATGCCATCAACAATAAGCGAATTACAGCAAGCACTAATTATTACTCCAGAAAATTTTAGGGCGGCATTGTAACAAACTCAGCGAACAGCTGTTAGCTATATTTAGCCGTTCTGCTTTCCTCTAAAATTTTTATCGGTCACTTTTTAAACAATGGTCTATAGTTAATTGCAATAACCTTTTTAAGTAGTTTGATAGGAGCATTACATGAAAGGATCAGGTTATTCGGAAAGACGCAGCTCTATGCGCCTTGATATGGAAAAACAAATCATCTCCATTAGTTGGATCGAAAACTTCGGAAATATTGTCACAAAAGACGTCATGTGTATCGACGTATCAAATGGTGGCTTGCAGATCGAACTGGACCACCCCTTAGACATTGATATTACCGTCGTCGTGATTTTTACCCCAAACGAATCTCAATATCGCTCTTATGAAACACGAGTACTGCGTTCAGTTCAGCAAGAGCACGGCTGGTTCAACATCGGTTTGCAATTTCTTAAAGGATAATCGGAGGGTATTCGAATGATAGTATTAATTGGTGGAGAAAAAGGCGGAAGCGGAAAAAGTTGTTTAGCGCAGAATCTGGCGGTGTATTTTACTAAATTCAAATCAGCAAGAGTTTTAATGGTCGATTGTGATCCGCAAAGAACCACATCAGATTGGATTCAGGCACGCAACAACAACCCGGAGCTGCCTAGCATTAACTGTGTCCAACTTTATGGCAAAATTCGCAACGACCTACTCAGTCTGGAAAATCACTATGACTTTATTATTGTCGACTGCGGAGGGCAGGACAATTTGGCGCTCAGAGCCGCTATGAGCGTTGCAGAGTATACGTTAATACCATTGCGACCAAAACGAAGGGATCTTAAAACGGTTCCACACATGGAAGATATCCTAACCACCTGTAAGATGGTTAACCCCAAGCTAAAAGCATCGTTTGTCCTTACACAATGTCCGGCCTTACCCAGTCAGATAAATCGTATCCTTGAAGCTAAGGACGTATGCGCCACATACTGCATAAATGTATTAGATGCCATTACCTATAGCCGAAATATTTATGATGACAGTGAAGAGAATGGAGAGTCTGTATTGGAAATTGATTCAGATGGTAAAGCCGCAGAAGAAATCATCGCCATTGCCGAAGAGATGATGGCGTATCAGCCAGGTAATAGTCATGAATTTGAATGATCTAAAAAAAACAAAACAAACAAAACCTCCGGCCAAAATAACCGCTGATGAATTCATACAAGGGGCGACACATTACGCGATGGGCGAATCCACATGCAAATCCTCTAAGCGGCAACGACAGCGGCACTATAAAAACGCCACATTCAGTCTAAGCCTTAACCATATAAAGCTGTTAGCTGAATTAACCAAAGTCAGTCATTTCAATAAATCTCAAATTATCAGGGCCCTCATCGACGTTGCAAGCCAACAGCCTGAAATTATTACGAAACTGGAGCCGCTTTGATGCGTTATCCGCACTATCGAACAAAAGGCCTGATAAATCAGGCCTTTTGTTTATTCAACGTTTTGTTCACCGACATCGGACGTTTCTACGTCATTTGGTGCACTCGCGGTTTCTACCTCGATGGCATCAACACGCTGTAAACCTCGAGGCAATTTGCTACCCCTTCGGCCTCTTTCTCCACGGTAGTGCTCAAGATCTTTCTCGCTCAACGTCAATTTACGTTTTCCAGCTAATAAAACAACGGCGCTACCTTCCGGTACCACAACCAACTGTTTTACGTACTCCTCACGACTGGCCGCTCTGGCTGACGGGATGTTTATGATCTTATTGCCTTTACCCTTGCCTAACACAGGTAAGTCTTTCAACGGGAAGACCAACATACGCCCTTCGTTTGAAATAGCTAAACAATGATCAGTATTAATATCGGTCACCGCCTGCGGTCTGGTCAGTTTGGCTCCAGTCGGTAACTTAACTAACGCCTTACCAGCCTTTTGTCTCGTAACCATGTCTTCAAAACCACAGACAAAACCATAACCCGCATCGGAAGAAACTAAATACTTATCATCGGACTTCGCCATGATGGCATATTCAAGCGTTTCACCTGCCACAATACTGAATCGACCGCTTAACGGCTCTCCCTGACTTCTGGCTGAAGGTAAAGTGTGCGCATCAGTACTAAAGCTTCGACCCGAACTATCGATAAACACTACAGGCTGATTGCTGCGACCCTTTGCTGCGGATTTATAACCATCGCCCGATTTATAATTTAATGCGGTTGCATCTACATCATGACCTTTCGCACAACGTGCCCAACCTTTCTCTGATAACACAACCGTAACGGACTCACTCGGAACCAGATCTTTCGCTGAAATAGCTTTCGCTTCTTCCCTTACCACTATCGGCGAACGTCTATCATCACCATATTTTTCGGCGTCGGCGGCGAGTTCTTTTTTGATCAGATTATTTAACTTAGTACGAGAACCCAACAAGCCTTCAAGTTGCTTACGTTCTTTCTCTAACTCGTCCTGTTCACCACGGATCTTCATTTCTTCCAATTTGGCTAACTGACGAAGTTTTAGTTCTAGAATCGCTTCTGCCTGAGTTTCACTAATTCCAAACCTTTCCATCAATACAGGTTTTGGCTTGTCATTTTGTCGAATAATTTCTATCACTTCATCGATATTTAAAAAGGCAATCAATAGACCTTCTAAAATATGCAATCGAGCTAGCACTTTGTCTAAGCGGTATTGCAACCGGCGGGTGACCACATCTCGACGGTACTCCAGCCACTCGCTCAATATGGCTTTCAACCCTTTGACTTTTGGTAAACCATCAAGACCTAGCATGTTCAGGTTTACACGATAGTTTTTTTCCAAATCAGTAGAAGCAAACAGATGTTGCATTACAGGCTCAACGTCAACCCGGTTGGAACGAGGCACAATAACAATTCTGGTCGGGTTTTCATGATCCGACTCATCGCGCAAGTCTGTAACCATAGGCAACTTTTTAGCCTGCATTTGCCCAGCAATTTGCTCCAGAACCTTGCCACCAGAGACTTGATGCGGTAGCGCTGTAATAACGATGTCGCCATTTTCTTCAATATAAGTGGCACGCATCTTTATGCTGCCCTTACCCGACTCATAGATTTTGGCAATATCAGCCGAAGGCGTAATAATCTCCGCCTCTGTTGGATAGTCTGGGCCCTTCACATATTGCATCAAATCCGGCAATTCGGCTTTTGGCTCTTTAAGTAAATGAATACAAGCCTCTGCCAACTCGCGAATATTATGTGGTGGGATATCCGTTGCCATGCCCACGGCAATACCCGTGATACCATTTAACAATATATGTGGTAATCGAGCCGGTAAGGTTTTTGGCTCCTGCATGGTGCCGTCAAAGTTCGGGATCCAATCTACCGTTCCCTGACCCAACTCAGACAACAGAATTTCACTAACCTTTGATAGACGCGCCTCGGTATAACGCATGGCAGCAAACGATTTAGGATCATCCGCGGCCCCCCAGTTACCTTGCCCATCCACTAATGGGTAACGATAAGAAAAAGGCTGGGCCATCAGTACCATGGCTTCATAACAGGCGCTATCACCATGTGGGTGATACTTACCTAAAACGTCACCGACAGTACGCGCCGATTTTTTGTATTTGGCCGTAGCAGACAATCCCAGTTCCGACATGGCATATATGATCCGCCTTTGAACCGGCTTTAATCCGTCTCCGATATGCGGCAATGCACGGTCCATAATGACGTACATGGAATAGTTTAGATAGGCGTCTTCTGTAAACCGCCTTAAGGGCAGCTGTTCGACCCCATCACTACTGATGGTAGTAGTCACCTCTGTCATGGAGATACCTTTTTATTCTTATTGTATTTAGCGAGTGTGCGCACAAATTTGCGATTGGCTTTAAACCAATGTCGATTTATTTTTCCCGGAGCGTTTTACAAAATCCAATGCTTCTTGGGCATTGATCAATAAAGATTGCAACGGTCGGCTTCCATCCGATTCGATTACAGCGAATGAGGCACTGAGATCAATAAATGACGATTGTATTTCAGCGGCACGAATATTCAACTCAAATCTTAACCTTTCAGCAAGAACATAACCTTGCGCTTGATTATAATCAGGGGCGATTACAACAAAACTATCACCACTATATCGACTCAGCTGACAATCTCTACGCATTAATCCCTGCCACCTCTTGGCTTGCTGCACAATAAGCGAATCCGCTTTACGAAACCCCAAGCGCTTATTAATTTCAGAAAAATCATCAAAATCAAACAGAATGAGACTAAAACTTTCTCCCCTATCAATGAGTTCATATCCAAATTCACACATGGCTCGATAATTTGGAAGTTGCGTCAAAGGATCAACATATATGTTGGAGTTCTTGAACAAGCCGCCATATTGACGCCAGATGTAATAAGCACCAATGATATTTAACAATACGACAGTGAATATGATCAGCCACTTAGCTTTGAAGTTAGCATTTTCGAGTTGCTGTTGTTTAAGTTTATGAGCAAGATCAGATTTAGATAACGATTGCTCCAATTTCAGTATTTGTTGTTGATAAAGGTACTCATTATATCGACTCAACGTTTTTAACTCATGAGCCTGTTGTGCTTGAGTTTTTGCAAGGAGCTCTGCCAGCTTATCTTTCGATTGTTGTGCAAGCCCTAACTCAAGCAATAAATTTAACTCGGTTTTTAGCCAAGATAAGTCTTCAGCTTCTGCAATCTGAATGACCTCTAACGCTTTTTGTTTTTCATTTAGACCAAGTAATATTTGGACCTGCTGCCAAACCAGCGTGCGTTTTAGTCGCTGTTTTTCCTGACTGCCGACATTTACCCAACGCCATAACTTCTCCGTCCCTTGCCAGTATTTTTGAGCATCCTTAAAGTTCTGTTGTTGGAGTTGCAAAGCAACAACCTGCTGTAAAATTAGAAATTGAGCGCTGCGGTCTCTTTTGTTTTGTGCGTCAACAAACAGAGTTTGCAAAAGCGGTTCAACATGCAGGTATTTTTTTTGCACCAAATAGAGCTCAGCCAGTTTTAGTTGCCCATTTAATACTAAATTCTGAAAATTATGCTCTTTTGCAATTGCAATGGCGCGTTTTATGGTTTGTTGCGCAAGAAACTGCTCGTTAAGAGCATAATGCCAGTTGTTTTTTTCAAACAAGAACCAGATTTTTAACGCTACGTCGCCTTGCTTAAGCACTATGTTTTTGGCCTTATTCAACCAATATACGGCGCTCTCAGTTTGCTCAACATTCAAATACAAAAAAGCCTGTAACATTGAAAAGTCAGCGGATTCAAAATTTGCTGACAATTGCTGCGCCAGTTCAAAACCTTGGCGCGCATGATTAACGGCGAATGCAAAATAGCCGCTTTTTTCATGTAAACCGGCAAGTTTCTTCTCAAGGCGAAACTCCGCTTCTATTGGCAACTTATTGGCTAGTGCATAAAGGTTTTTTAATGCAGATATTGCAAGCGGGAACTCTTTTTTTTGTTCATAAACATCGGCAAAGGCGAAATACAATTGGGAAAGTTGCTGAGGAGTCAGTTCGTTGTTGTTAAACAAAAAATAATTTAGGTGGCTAAGTACTACATTTGGCTGCGCATTTAGTTGCTCTTGATGAAAGGCCATCAATTGCTCAAATGTCGCGGAATCTGGTTCGAACTCCAATGTTTGCTCCTGCCCTAACGACCCGACCTGAACCTTTGAAGGTGGAACAGCAAATGTACTGAATGCGATAAGTGAGAAAATCCCTCCGATTACGCAAGTGACCGCAGATATTCTGGGCCTGCCGTCAAAACATTTTGCCAGCAACATAATTATCGCGGCTTTCCGTAACAAGATCATTTAGTTAACCATACTCCTTTCCCCCTGTCGTATAGTATAACTTCACCTTAGCAACTGCACGAACTAAATCCTTTTCATGTACGTGCAAATAGTCGGCAATTACGACTAATGTAGACCAAAGTCTAATGCCTTTTGGCCATAACTCGGGTTAAACTTATACAGGGAATAATAGTATGGGAAGTCGATCATGAACCACCCGGAAAAAGTCATCATCGCAGATGATCATCCACTGTTTAGACACGCTTTGTTGGAAACATTGAAAGCCCAAATGGCCACAACCAGCTGGCTCGAAGCCGAAACGGTTGAGTCACTTAATACCACACTTCACGACAATACGGACGCGGATTTACTCCTGTTAGACCTTAACATTCCTGGAGCACATGGTTTCAATACCCTTATACATGTTCGCCAGCACTTCCCCCAAATCCCAGTCGTAGTGGTTTCCGGTTATGATGATACAGACACAGTTAACAAAGCCATGAGTTATGGCGCAGCTGGGTTTGTGCCAAAATCGACTCCCGTTGAAACCATCTTAGAAGCCATCACACAAGTTTATGCCGGAGAATTGTGGACACCCCCTAACTTAGACAGTAGTTCTCAACAACCAAGCAAATCAGATGTGGCAGAACGCATCGCGAGTTTAACGCAACAGCAATACAAAATTTTGATGATGTTCGCAGAAGGTTTATTGAACAAACAAATCGCTTACGAACTTAATGTTTCTGAAGCAACCATCAAGGCCCATGCAACGGCTATTTTCAGAAAACTCAACGTGAGGAATCGTACTCAGGCAGTGATCACACTCAACGAGTTAGACTTATCAGAAACGCAATTTGAGCATGAGCTCACTTAATTTGTTCGTCAAAAGCCAAAGCGAAACCTGGAAAAAAGCAAGGTAACGAAATAACTCTGGACCTTCTCATTTGATTAGTTTGGATCTGAGCCACGCTCAAGTAAAACGAGTCTGAATCCGACTGCGCTGCTCATTGATCGGCTAGATATGACTTTTCTGCTGGAAGTTCTACTATGAAACGCCACGTCGCTCCAAGCTCCGCCCTTAATGACTCGTCTTCGGCAATCTGAAATCTCAGCTTGTTGTTGGCTGGAAACGTCAAACATCTTCGAATCTGATAGCTGCTCATGATTTTCCGTCCAGCAAGCATTAACTAGTTCTGCCAAGTTCCCCACCATGTCATACAACCCAAATTGATTCGGCGGATACTGCTTTATTTTAGAAGGACCTCTTAGGCTGCTTACGGGCTCACAGTCCCGGCAGCGCATTTTGTCTGCTTGAATTTCATCGCCCCAATAATAATCCGTATAGGAACCGGCTTTTGCTGCGAATTCCCATTGAGTTTCAGTAGGAAGAGCAAACTGATATTCGGATAGACTGTTAAGCCAGGGTAAAAAGAAATGTTGAACGAAATAATAACTCACTCTATTTACCGGCGTACTTTGACTATTGACTGTAGTTAATGTTGAGTTCGGTTTCATTTGCGCCGGACATTTTTTCGCTTCAATACAAGCTAACAAATAATCATAAGTTACTTCGTGACTCATTATCGAAAACGAACTTACATCTACATTAAAGGCAGGTCTTTCGCTCATTTCTCCATAATTAGAGCCCATGTTAAATCGCCCACCCGGTATGACAATCATCTCATCCATTAGTCGCTGAATGATCGGAAGCTCGTTTGTTTCTGCTGGTAAGTCAGTTGGCTCTGCGTGAGCACGGATTACTTCTTCTGGTGTAACATGAACACTGCGTTTCGATTCCTGTTTAACACTGAATGACTCGGATACACCATCCTCTGCCGCTTCGATGGTATTGGTTGAGCTACTATCTTGTCCTTCCTGGTTTCCTAACCTCTGCTTGTCAGCATGAACCAGTTTCGGCTCGTGTGATTTAGCGGAAACAACGGGGCTTTTTGCGAGGTTAACAAGCTCAGGTTTGGTCGCGTTTTGTTCACTAATTACAATTGTGCGCACATCACTACTAATCAGTTCGACATAAGCCCAAATACCAGCCACCGATACAAACATCAACGAAAGTCCAACTCTCAACAAGCGGCCGTGCTTGAACATTGGTTTGTTTTGGTGTGGCTTTATGACTAATTTAGTCGGACTTTCGGTTATTCCTGTGTATTCCGACGTTTCAGTTTGCAGTTGTTTCACATAACTTTCTATTTCACTCAAATCACCCAAGGCTGCATCATTTTGCAAATAAGTTAACAGCAAATCATAAAGTGGATGCTCAGGTACAGTTGTTGATTTAGAACCTGTTGAGGGTTCAGTAAACTGATGTCCTGTCAGCAAGAAACAAATGACCTGTAACAAGTCTCTATTGTCATTAACATGAGACACCGTTTTGTTACTCGCGGTACCAATTTCAGCACTTACAACTTGCCACTGCTTTTTATCAATTCTTGCGTAAGCACAGGCACCAAAATCGATAAGTTGTAAAACGCCCTCTTTGGTTAACCATAAGTTCGACAGCTTGATGTCACCATGACAAAGGTTAATCTCGTTAAGTTTTTTACCTATTTTTAATAGCTGCAGAGCTAGCTCAATAAAGCGAGATTCGGGCATATGCCCATCAAAGTGAATTTTCTCAAGGTGCTGTTTAAGTGTTTCACCTTCGGTATAAGGAAAAACCAGAAAATGAGAACCTTTATGGGTAAAACCACTTAAACATGACACGATCTGTGGTTCAGACAAACCTTTGGTCAGTTGACCTTCTTTAATAAAAGCCGCCAACTGTAACTTATCCGTATTTGGCTCGGTTGTTTGCAGCTTCAATTGTTTTAAGACAACATTCCGACCATCGTCTTTGTTTCTGGCGCGATAAACATTAGAGAAACTACCGATATTCAATACGCTTTCGACGATGTATTTGTCTAACAAGGTACCAATGTCGATTTTGAGATCATTCCCCATTGTTATCACCGATCTTCGTCTTGCTCAGTAGTTATAGATACAAAGTACAATTCAACTCGGCGATTCAAGGCAAAGGCTTCTAAACTGGAGCCAGGTTCTAAAGGTTGAGTTTCACCTAATCCGGTACTCACAATCTGCTTTGCAGACAGGCCAGTTTGCTCAAGTAAAAAGTCTTCAATGACAAAAGCGCGTCTTTTCGATAATTGCAGGTTGTAACTTTGAGTACCACGTTCATCAGCATGTCCGACAATATGCAATTCGAGCCCTGCCATATTAATATGGCTTAACGTATCTTTTAATAACATTAACTGCTTAACACCTACAGGTTCTAACTCATCGCTATCGGTCTCAAACTTAATGTCAAGGTGAACGCTGTTTGAACGTTTTAACCCCCTGGACTTCATCATGTTATAGATTTGCAACAAGTCACAATCATAATAGCCATCTCTGCTTGTTAAACTCCTGTCAGAAATATGAGAAATCAACATCTCATACTGATCTTTATATCCCATTTTTTGCAGATGATTTAGGTGCTCTTGCACACGACAATAATCTTGCTGCAATAAACTTAGCCTCGCACGGTAATAAAAAAGCCAGGCTTTTTCTGTATCAGACGTGGCGTAATGTTCAAACAGCGACAAATAAAGTCTGGATTTGGATAATTCCTCTTGTTGAATCAAATAATCCAATAAAGTCTTTACCGAATTAAAGTCACTATTTTTGTCCACTTCATCCTGTAATTGAATGAATAAACTGTCTTTGACGTTAAGTTTACTGGTAGTTGTTTCTGGCTTATTCGCGTCATCGGCAAACACGAAGAAACACATAATCAAGATGATGCCGGAGAAAATTCGTTTCATGCCCCTTCTCCGTTATCTTCAACAACATTAAACGGCCTGGCGCCTAAATCGCCTTTTTCTGCAACTAAATAAAACACTTGCCCTATTTGCAACGGGTACTTTTTCCCGACCTTCAGTTTTTTCATTTTTCCAAATAGTTGTAAATAGGTTCCATTTGTACTGGACTGGGTTTCCTGCAACCAAAAATTGTCAGATTGTGTGTCTTTGATAATTTGGCAATGCATGCGGCTAATTTGCTGTTGTTCATCATGCAGACAAATATCATTGCTTAACCCGCGCCCCATGTTTACACGGTCTTTTGAAATATGACCGACAACTCTATTGTATTTTATGTCCTGTACCATAAAGCGCCTATTTGTGCGACTAGCACCTTGCGAAGAAACCTTTTGAATATCTTGACGTTGAGTTAATAGTTGTCCCAGTCCCCACCAGATTAACAACACAACCAACCCCGCAATAAAAGTCGTATGTTGCCCTTGAAATTGGGCTTGTTTATTTAATACTAAGTCCAAAGTTGACTGGTTTGATTCCTGAGGGATTTGGGCATAGTTTGTTTTTAACATAACTTCTTTTCTAACCTCTTGAAAAAATTGAGGTAGTGACAACCCAGGAATGTTCATTTGATTCAGTATGGCTTGAGTGAATACACCGTGGTTTTCCCCCGTACCGTCTTGCGCCTTTTCACCCGGAGCCGTACCAAATGCCACGAAAAAATTCTGTTGAACAATATCAGCCCAGCCGCCAATCTGCCCCTGTAATTCTTCTATAGGCAAATCACGACAGGCATCCAATATCACTAGGTTAAGCGCCGCTTCTAATGTCGCAATCTTGTCCGTCATATGTTTGAGAGAGATGAAACCTTTCTGAAGTGAATTTGCTGAAATCGACTCTGATGTCATCAGTTCACTATCAACAGGCACGAGATAATTAACATGATCAAATTGAATGCCATGGCCAGCATAATAAAACAAGGTTACGACCTTACTGCCCAGCCTTTCGTATTTACGGGCTTTTTGTATAAAGTCTGATAAAGAAGAATTAAAGCCCTGCTTATCGGTATTCAATACTAACTGACTCTCAAAACCCAATGCTGTTAACCTTTTATGCATTGCTCTTGCGTCATTTTCTGGGTTATCCAATAACAGGAAATCTTGTGTATATTGTCCATTACCAACAACAAACGCGAGGCGTTTATGCTCTGTTTTTTCTTCCGACAAGTTTCCCCAATAGAATACAACCACGAGCACAATCAGCGCCAAAACATTCAGCCATAATGGATACTTTTTGTTTGATTTACGATTCAAATACTTCAACGTTGCTACTCTATTCCACCCTTAATGGACCAACTAAACTTCCACTCGATATTCCACATTGTTTTTTACGAGCTGCAAATTACCGTTAGAAATTTGAGCATTTGTAACTGTCTTCAAATTTATTCAAGTTACCCGTTTTTTTTTGCAAGCTCTGTGCCCGACAATAACTTTTTGCTAGCCTTTATTTTTCCCCTACCCTACAAATCGATTTTCCCATCAGAGTAACTTTATTCATCAAAGTTGATCTGATACTGGCACATATAATGAATACTCGTATATATATTCATGCCTGAACGAGTATGAGCTAATAAAACAAGTTAGGCGTATAATCTTTTAAATTGCGTCAATAATTATACGGAGCCGTTCTATGCGCAGCAATATAAGACAATTGTTGACACTTCTACTAATATTCATCGCAACAAATGTTAACAGCCAAACTTTTGTCGGTAACGCCGTAGACAAAATGGAAAGCAATGCCAAAAAACTGGCCATTGCCGATCTCCAACAAAATTTATATGTTCAAGTTGAGACGAAGAGTTACACTACCGTAAACTCTAATCGCCCAAATTATTATCGACTGACCAGTAAACTGTCTTCTACATTACCGATCTTAGGTGCACAACCTGATTGCCTCAAAAAAAACGGGGAATACCATTGTGAGGTCAGTCTCAATCAAGAAAGCGCCAAATTATACCGGGCCAGCATAGATCAAAAGTTTGAAGAAATTGATGAGTCCTGGCTGGGCCTGCAAAAAGCGAATGCAACAAAAAGGTATGATGGACTTAGGCATTTACATGAGGCACTAGAAAAAATAAAGCCCAGTATTTTGGTTTACCGTCTCCTGTCCCCAGACAATCCGGTTCCTAAAAGCCAACAGGGCGTCAGCCCAAGTCTCGTCCAAAACGCTCTACATGAAATGCAAAAAAATCCAACATCGATAGAGATGCTTGCTTTAGCCATCGCAGAACAATATGAAGGCAAACAACGAGTGTTTGTAAAACCGTTAAGCGTATACAACTCATTGGAAGTGACCCCATTTGCTAAAACCTTGCACAATTATCTGCAATCGCGTCTCAATACGATTAACGACAAAGACTACGCTTATTTTGTCTTAAGTGGAAATTACCGATTTGATAACAAAGAGGTTCAGGTACAAACAACATTAACCAGCCTGACCCGAGAAGATCAGGGCTTAATCGCTGGAGCAACAACCAACACAATTGCACTACAGCATATAGGCCAACTGCAACTAAAGCCAAAGGAACTAAGTTTCGACCAGCTATTACAACAAGGCCAAATTGTTTCCAATGAGTTAACGGCAAAACTACACACCAACAAGGGTCACCGTGATTTACTCTTCACCAAAGGTCAGTCTATTAAGCTTTTAGTTAAAGTGAATCAACCTTCGTATTATTATCTTTTAGGGCATAACACGACGGAGCAAAATAGCGCTTCCTACCTGTTAGATTTAAATGATGCTCAGGGCCCGGATAAATTCATCCAGTATTTGGGCCACGATCAGGTCAACCGCTGGGTAGAAATAGGTGAGTTTGAAGTACATCCGCCATTTGGCGTCGAAACCTTGCAACTGTTTGCATCGGCTTCGAATCCGTCTGCCACAATTCCTCCAACACAATTTGATGGCACCTACTACAAAGTAGGAGGAGAACGTGAACAGGTAGTCAATAAGACCAGAGGCTTGGTGAGAAAACGAAAATCAAACCAATCGAACAAAGTCAAAACACAGGTAGCCGAAGCAGTTATTCGTTTCACCACGGCAGCCAACTGAGTTTGCTCCAATAGAATACTTGCACTAACTGAGTAATTTTCTGTTTTAATTAACAAATATCAAGACTACGTCATGATTTTGAGTCACCATGTGCGAATTCATATGTTGATAAAATAACGCTTTATAGGAATCTTATGGAAAATATAACTACCTGGTTCAGCGATAATCAGGCTTTGCTCATTCATTATGCAGTGCAACTGGCCATAGCATTAGTCATTTTATTTATAGGTAAAGCCATTGCCAAAACCATAAATAAACTGTTTGTAAAATCACTGCAAAAGAAAAAGGTAGATAAAGCCGTTAGTGGCTTTTTAGCGAGCATAGTCTATTCGTTAATGATAGTGGCAGTGGTACTGATGGCTCTGTCCCAAGTTGGTATCGAAACCACGTCCTTTGTCGCCATTCTGGGTGCCGCGGGTTTAGCCATAGGGTTAGCGTTAAAAGATTCGTTATCAAATTTCGCTTCCGGCGTATTGATCATAATTCTGAAACCCTTTAAAGCTGGTGATTTCGTCGAGGCAGCCGGAGTGTCAGGTTCAGTCGAAAAAATTGAAATCTTCTCTACCGTATTTAAAACCGGCGACAACAAAACGGTGATCGTTCCTAATGCCGCAGTAACGGGTGGCGCCATTACCAACTACTCGATGGAAAAAACGCGTCGAGTGGATATGATAATTGGCGTTGGATACGATGCGGACTTAAAACAAACTAAACAGCTGCTGACCGATATAGTCACTAGTCACGAAAAAGTGCTTAAAGAACCGGCACCGACCATCGCCGTTGCTGAACTCGCCGACTCTTCAGTTAACTTCGTTGTACGCCCCTGGAGCAAAACCGAAGACTTTTGGGCAGTTAAATTTGACCTGACGGAACAAATTAAAATGGCGTTGGACGAAGCTGGCATAAACATCCCTTATCCACAAATGGATGTTCATTTAAACAAGATTAACTAAATGAGTGAGGTGTAGAGCCTCACCTTTGACTCTAACTCTAACTTTATGAAAAATAATCCAATTACCTTCTATTCAAGATTTGAGCAGGATATTCTATCCGGCCTAAAAACCATCACTATTCGCAACTTTGATGAAAGTGACTATGAGGTTGGCGTCGTAATGAATGCTGCAACCTACAAAGATAACCGGCACTTTGCTAAACTCAAATTGTTATCGATAACCCCGATTCATTTTGATGACCTAAACGAAATTCATGCAAAACAAGAGAATATGACGTTATTGGAGTTGAAAAACATCATTTCGGATATTTATCCAAACCAAAAACAACTCTTTGTTTTGCAATTCGAGTTGGCATGAATATTCTCAATCGTCTTCTTGTAATTTAACTATTCTATTCTATATTGAGGAAGACGATGATTCCTTTGTAGGTTCACCTAAGGCTTTTGAATTTATTAGGGAAAATGGAAAAAAGTTACTAACATTAATGAATAAAACCAGTCTTAGCTCCTGTTTTGGCATTCAGTTGTCACGTATTTCTAAATACCTCTCCCACGTCTTATTATTAGGCGGCTTGAACCTGCCAGTTTCCATAAATGCCGCTTCACCAGAAACCGACTTTTTGGAACTGTCGCTAGAAGAGCTGCTTTCCGTTACGGTAACCTCTGCATCAGGAACAGAAGAAAGACTTAGAGATGCATCCGCCTCCATGATAGTAATTACCGCGAAGGACATAAAGAAACGCGCTTATACAGACTTAGGACAAGTACTCTCGGACCTTCCAGGTTTTGATATAGTGAAAAGTCATAGCCACGACAAAACCATCGCTTATCAAAGAGGTTACCGAACACCCACCAATCAAAGAACCTTGTTCATGTTTAACGGCGTTATCAACAATTTGTTATGGTCACAAGAATTCTCAGTTAATAACCAAGTGCCATTAAAAAATGTAGAACGCATAGAAGTATTATACGGGCCTGCGGGGGCGATCTACGGCCCCAATGCTTTTTCCGGCATTGTTAATATTATTACTCGTGATGCTAAAAAATTGGCACATGGCGAATCTTACTTTGATTACAACATTCAAGCCCATAGTTATGAAACGGTTGCACTCGATATCGCTGCTGGTGGGCGTTTCGAAGATCTCAGCTATTCCGTTGCGGCCAAGTTATACAACAGCGAAGGACCGGATCTCAGCGATTTTCCTCAATGGGGTTTCTTAAGGTCAGAATATCTAAGTGACCGCAATATTTGGGGACCTGTTTTAGACCATGAAAATCAAAATCGCCCATATGGAGAGTTTTACTCACCTGATAAAGAAGAAGCTCTGATAGCTGAATTTAACTGGGCAAATCTAACCTTGGGATTAAATTATTATCAAACCTCAAATGGCTACGGGTTAAAATTTCCGTTAGACAAGGGTAACCCAAACGCCCAGTGGAGCAAACGTTCCAGTCAAGTGTACCTGCGTCATAAAAGAGAATTGTCTGCAGAATTAAGCGTATCGACATTTGCCAAATACAACACAAACCGTAGGTGGGGGGACTGGGTAGAAGCGACGGATGATTGGCGAGCAGGAATGGAAGGCTACTCATTTGTCAGTATTTCTAATTGGAATAATGTCAACAGCGCATGGAAATTTAGACAAGACTGGCAATATCAGGCAACCGAGCAAATTAGAGTTCTTGCCGGTGTAAAATATGAAAGCAAAGATCTAACTAAGGCTTATGATGTATGCGGTTATTGGTCAGCCTCTTTTTGCTCCAGTACTGCGGGTGAAAATTTAGGACCTGAAGGGTTTGGCGAAGGGGTTTACCATACAACTTCCACAGAACCTTTGCCACTGTTCCCTGGCCCTTTGGCAACTATGCCGAATGCTAATGTCATTAATACCAATGACAAAGGCGCATATCTCCAAGCTACCTGGGATAATGATATTTGGATTTACTCAGCTGCGATCCGATACGACAGAAACAGCGAATATGGTAGTTTTATCAAGCCCAGGCTATCGGCCATCTACCACATGTCTGAACGCAGTACACTCAAATTTATATACAGTACGGCCTTTCAGGAACCTGGCCCTATCCAGTTGTATGGAGGATGGAATGGTCGAAGAGCAAACCCAGACCTAAAACCTGAAGAAATTACTAACTACGAAGCAATCTGGTTATTTCAGGATGAAAACTGGTCGCATGACCTGTCAATCTACTACGCCGATTATGAAAACGTTATCAAAGAGCAGGCCGAAAATGCAGGAGAGCGCGACGTAACAGGATTTGAATACCGCGGACGAATACAGTTTGATAATTTTATTTCAGACGGCAGTGCCATTGAAGGTTATCTAAACTACACCTACGCACAGGTTCGCAGCAACATTACCTATGACCATGATATTGGTGCCTGGATTGGTTCCGGAATTGACGCCTGTACCACAGGTGAACTTGCGTCATCCGACAATATGTGCCGAAATGTGGATGTGGAGCTAGGCGACATCGCACCACATAAAATAAACTTAGGTGTCAATATTCCGCTGACTGAAGCTCTTAACATAAACATAAGAGCTAACCATGTTAGCCAACGAACCTTATACCTAGCCAATGCACTGCGTGCTGAAGATATAAAGGCGAGTAGTTATACTCTAGTTAATGCCAACATCGGATACGAGTTTTCACATTTCCGATTGGACTTTGTGATCAATAACCTGTTTGACGAAGAGTACTATCACCCAGGCATGCAATCGGCAAATTCCGGCGATGCCCCTCTAGATGCTCAAGGCAACTTAGCTCGTTATGACAATGGCAACCTAGTCAAATCTAAGGGATTCCAGAGCTCGTTATTACCTCAACTAAAACGCAACTACAGTTTGATTTTAAGTGCTTCGTTTTAGGTTGAGCTTTTTGATTCCTTTAGGAACGAGCATAACTTTGTTGCAACGACTCAGCTAGTTTTGCACTCATCATTGCGCGCAATGCTGCTGGCTTCACTAACTTTTTCATAAAACCAACATCCATATTCTGAGCTTTAACATCAATTCCCTGCTCCGTTGTTGCCGTGATCAGAATAGCCGGTAAGATCCCAGATTTGGCACTGACGTGCGCCGCTCTAAGGTCCTTAATTAGTGACAGACCATCATTATTATTTTCAAGCTGATAATCCACCAGCAAGATCTCTATCTCTTCGAAGTGCTGCTGAAACTTGAATTTTGCTTCCACACTTGAGCCTGCACTGATTACGTTACATTTCCACGCGGTCAGCAATTCAATCATTCCGTTAAGCACTGCCGGATCATTATCGATACACATAACCGTTACACCTTGCAGATTAACCTGCCCCAACATTTTGGGTATAACTTCCTGTTTTATGTCGGGTGCCTGAATTGGCACTTCAACACTGAAATTACAGCCTTTGCCCGCAGCTGAACGCAAAGATAACGGATGCTCGAGTAACTGGGCAAAACTTCGGGTTATGTTTAAACCAAGTCCCAGCCCCTTAGCCCCACGCGCATCGCCAGTTTCTAATTGGGTAAACTGTTCAAACACTCTTTGTTGCTGTTCTAACGGAATACCTGGTCCATTATCAAGCACCTGAATCTGTGCACAGCCCTTGTGGCGTCTAACACCTAATAATATTTTTCCAGGGCTGGCATAACGAAACGCATTGCCCAGCAAATTTTGTAAAATTCGACGTAACAACAGAGGATCGGACTCCACCCAAAGCTGGGTTTGCACCACACGAAACGCGACTTGTAAACTCTCTGCCGATGCTGAAAACTCCTGCGCTAGTTCCGCAAAAAGATTATCAAGTTTAAATACCGAGATTTGGGGATTGACCGTGCCACTTTCTATTTTGGCCACTTCGCCTAAATTCGCTAACAAGTTGCTGGCGACTTTGAGGGAGTCTTTAATATTCTTAACTTGCCTTGCTTGATTGTCATTCAGATCTTGTTGACTGGCTAGTGCTGAAGTAAAAAGCCGTGCCGCTTCCAACGGCTGCATCAAGTCATGGCTACAAGCCTTTAAATACTGGCTCTTCTTAGTATGCGCTTGCTCCGCTTTTTGGCGAGCCCGTGCTAACTCCTTATTCGTCTCTGCCAAGGTTTGGGTACGCTCTTTTACTCGCGTTTCCAAATCCAGATTCGCTTCTTTAAGCACCTGCTCCGCCATTCGGTATGCGGTAATGTCGGAAAACATCATGACAAAGCCGCCCCCAGGTAACGGGTTGCCCTGAATGCCTATTACTTGACCGTTGTCATGCACACGCTCCGAATTATGCGGGCTGCCTTGTTTTAAATAGTTAAGCCTTTTTTGAATGTGGTTTTCAATATCTCCGGCCCCACACAATCCTCGCTCAACATTAAACCGTATGAGCGTTTCAATCGGGCACCCTACGTAAATCATCTCTTGTGGATACTGAAAAAGATCGACATACCTTTGATTCCACGCCACAAGATTAAGTTTGTGATCAACAATAGAAATGCCTTCGCCTGCATTTTCGATGGCACTTTGCAGTAGGTTTTGGCTAAATTCCTGACTCTTATGTGACGCTTCCTCAACCAAAACCGCCACTTCATCTAACGCGATATCTCGCCCAGCAATGACAGAATTTAGTACTAACCTTGCAGACGATGCCCCCATCACGGTAGCCAACGTCGTCTCAGTGTGTTGTAACAGGCTTTGATTGTAGGTTTGGTTGTCCAGCGGATTGTTTTGGTCGGGTCGGTCAGACATTTTTTGCTCAAATTCGTTAAAGCTTACCTGAGCTTTTTCTTCCCCAACAAATCGCGATACTAATAACTGCAGTTCCTTAATATTTAACTGACGCAACTTTGGGGCGTCCGGGCTTTGATTACCATTAATTTCGATAAACAAACTGGCCTGCACTCGTTCTTGCACGCTTTGCCGACTCAGTTGAGAGACCGACCACATTACAAATAAGTTGGCCGCTAAGCTCATTAATGTCGCCGCGGTATTTGTTGAGAGGTTACCTACCGCTAAAGGTTGTGGATAGACCCCTAAAATAGGTAAAAAGTTCATAAAACACCAGAGGATGAAGCCCACCATTATGCCGCTATATACCCCCGCCAAGCTGGCGCTGCGCCAATAAAAGGCGGCTATTAATGCTGGCGTTAACTGAGCAATTGCGCCAAAAGCAATCTCGCCTAAAGAAGAAATGGTGTCTGGGCTCGCCATATAAAATACGCTATACCCTAAGCCGATAACTAAAAACACCAGCACTTTGCGAATATTCAACAACTGCAGACGAAAACTATCGTAATTGCTTTGCCTGCGCTTGATGTTTCTGAACAGAACCGGAAAAACAATTTCGTTGCTTAACATGGTGCTGAGCGCAATAGCGGAAATGATCACCATGGAGCTGGCAGCTGAAATTGCTCCTAAAAACGCGAGCAGGGTTAACCAGGTTTGGCCCCCCTGTGCTGGTAAAAACAGCACATACGCATCAGCGGGAACTTGCCCCGCCAACAACATGTGGCCGGCTAACCCTAAGGGTACGGCAAATAGCGCAAATAAAAACAAGTAAAGAGGAAATACGCGTCGACTTAACCATGTGTCTTTCTGGTATTTTAACTCGACCACCATCACCTGAAACTGTCTGGGCAAAGAAAGAAATGCCGCCATGACGACCACTAACATTCCAAACATGGCCGTTAAGTTTGCAAAACTAAAATGCTGAGTTAAATTCATTTCTTGTTGCGCTTGTTGCACCAAGGCCGTTGGCGAATCAAACAGCCAGAACGCGACAAATCCACCGACTGCAATAAATGCCGCCAGCTTAACTAAAGATTCAAATGCGATGGCCAACATCACGCCTGGGTGGCGTTCAGTAACATCGATAGAGCGAATGCCAAAAAATACCGTAAAAGCCGCTAAGACGAGACTGACCGCCAGGCCAACTTGCCATGACTCGTAATGTTGCTGAATTTGCAACTGTTGGAACGAATAAACGATAGCTTTAATCTGCAGCGCTAAATACGGCATGGTGCCCACTAATGCGACAATTGTCACCAAACTGGCGAGGCGTCTGGATTTGCCGTAACGTGCAGCTAAAAGGTCTGCAATGGAAGTAAGGTTTAATTTTAAGCTAACTTTGATAATGCGCTGAATAAAAGGCCAGGCAAAAATGAATAATAATATTGGACCGAGATATATGGGAATATGCGACAACACATTGGTAGAGACTTGAGCTGTCGTACCTAAGAAACTCCAGGAGGTACAATAAACTCCGAGTGTCAGGGCATAAATAACTGGCTGATACTTTTTGAAAAGCTGTCTTCGAAACTTATCACCTAAAAAGGCAATAACAAACAACAACCCAATATATATAAAACTTAACGTTAATAACTGCCAGTTTGCAAACATGAATGCACAATTCTCCTATTGGGTCTCCACTCGAGTCCCGACTGTCGTACTGATAAACTCGGCCACGTATTGTCCGCCTTTTATGGTGGCGATTATTCGAAGTTTTTGTTTACTACCTTGCCTAGATAAATTCCCGCTAAGTGGAGTGGATTGATACCAATAATACGGGCTGTCTGTCATGCCCATTCGATATGCCTGAGCATTATTTTTTTTGTCCACTAGAAATAAAGTGGCGGTATCCAAGGGGAATGTCGAGTTAAGCGTCGTTTTGCCATTCTCGTCATACAAACTTAATTGAAATTCACCGGAGCGCAATACACAATTTTTGGCCATCACATCACAAAAGCCCGCCTCTGGCGTTAGTGTATATAGGCGCTTTTTCATGGACTGACTTTCAAGATAAATATCCGATAATGCCCAGCCTAGAATTGCTAAAACAGGGGCCACAAAAATCGCCACTTTAGTGTGTTTATTCATGATTACTCACTTAAAAACAATAGGTTAAAGACTAACACAAAACTGTAATTCAGAACCAACAAAACTCCACTACTTTTACAAGCAGGGAGTTTTGTGAAGTTCAATCAAGGATTAGTGGTCGTGAGCTGCTGCCACTTTTCCGTGTGGTGTACGGAAGTTATCCACCATGTCTTGAATTTCTTTTGGTGCTTCATCCGTTAGCTTAAGCACTGCAAAAGCAACACCAAAGTTCACCAATGCACCAACTGCACCAAAGGCGTTAGGAGAAATGCCCAAGAACCAGTTAGGACCTAAGTCACCAAGGAATGAGGTACCAGGGATGAACATAATGCCCTTATGTTGGAACACATATAACATGGTCACACCGATACCTGAGCACATGCCCCAAACTGCTGCCTTGCCGCTCATCTTCTTAGAGAATATACCCATCATCAATGCAGGGAAGATACTCGATGCCGCCAAACCAAAGGCCAGTGCCACGGTCCCTGCTGCAAAGCCCGGCGGATTGAGTCCCAGCCACCCCGCAACCAATATCGATATCGTCATGGTTACCCTGCCGGCCAATAACTCATTTTTCTCGGAAAGGTGCGGCATCCAAACCCCTTTCATCAAGTCATGGGAAACGGACGACGATATTGCTAATAATAAACCGGCGGCTGTCGACAAGGCTGCAGCTAAGCCGCCCGCTGCTACTAACGCAATCACCCAGTTCGGTAAGTTTGCGATAGCAGGGTTAGCCAGTACCATGATGTCACGGTCAACCTTAACCATTTCATTGGTTTCTGCATTTGCTGAATACTGAACTTTACCGTCGCCGTTTTTGTCTTCGAACTTAAGCAGGCCAGTATTTTCCCAATCTTTAAACCATTGAGGGCGCTCTGCGTATTCCATATATTCACCTGCTACAGGCTCGATCGTATTGATTAAATTCAAACGAGCCATCGCACCAACAGCCGGAGCCACTGTGTATAACAAGGCGATGAAAATTAACGCGTAACCAGCAGAAGAACGTGCCGCTTTAACCGAAGGCACAGTAAAGAATCGCATGATAACGTGTGGCAAGCCCGCTGTACCGATCATTAACGATAAGGTATAAGCAAACATATTTAACGTTCCGCCCATGTTGTCGGTGGTGTATTCTTTAAACCCTAAGTCGGTGACTACCATGTCCAGTTTATCAAGAAGGTAAACACCGCTGCCGTCCGCTAGTGTACTGCCAAGGCCAAGTTGAGGAATTGGGTTGCCAGTCAATTGCAATGAGATGAAAATCGCAGGAATCGTATAAGCGAAGATTAAAACACAGTACTGAGCAATCTGAGTATAGGTGATGCCTTTCATTCCGCCTAACACGGCATAGACCCATACCACGCCCATGCCTATATAAAGACCGACATCATAATCCACTTCAAGGAAACGCGAGAACGCAACACCCACACCTTTCATCTGACCTATAATGTAAGTCAAAGAAGCAATGATCAGACATGCAACCGCGACAATACGAGCTGTGCGGGAATAATATCGGTCAGAAATAAACTCTGGCACTGTAAACTTGCCGTGTTTACGCATATAAGGCGCTAATAACATAGCTAACAGAACGTAACCGCCAGTCCAGCCCATTAGGAAAACAGAGCCGCCATACCCTAAAAAAGCAATCAAGCCTGCCATGGAAATGAAAGAAGCCGCACTCATCCAGTCTGCGCCAATAGCCATGCCGTTTTGAATCGGAGTAATGCCGCCACCTGCAACATAAAAATCACTGGTTGAGCCAGCTCTCGCCCACCAGGCAATGGCAAAATACAGAGCAAATGAGCCAAATACGGCGATATAGGTATAAAGTCTTAACTCATCCATTACGACTCCTCCACATTATGTTTTTTATCTAGCTGATTCATTTTGGCGGTATACCAGAAAATTAAACCAACAAATGTGTAGATTGAGCCTTGTTGCGCGAACCAGAACCCAAGTTTATAACCACCTAAACGGAATTCGTTTAGTGGCTCCACCAATAACACCCCAAACCCAAATGAAACCACAAACCAAATGGCGAGGCAGATAAATATTAGGCGGAGGTTTTCTTGCCAGTAAGAACTTTTATTCTCCACGATCTTCTCCCAGTGTTGTCACTCAGTGAACTGAGCGCCTGTTATTTTTGACGAGACTGACGAACCTGGGATTTGTTTCTTTGTTTAATTTTTACCCGGGTCCATCCCCACTATTGAAGTTAACAACCAAATGCCAATCCGGGTATTAAACTTTAGTCTAGATCTGCATCAATACGCTTGATCCATTGTTATAACATCATCTAAAAAGAGTGTTAAAACAAGGTTTGGGAAGTGCTTATGGATTCGCAGTTAAATAACGAATTAACCCATATTAAAGAGTTTATGAGACAGGTTCCGCCATTTGGTGAGCTCTCTGATTCAGAAATTTCGCAGTTATGTAACAAAATTGAAATTCAATACGTAAGAAAAGATCAGTTGATGCCGCCCGAAAACGAAGACGACAAACTTTTCATCATCAAAAAAGGGGCGCTGGCCTATTTTGATAACGACAATACTCTCTTAAGTAAATACTCAGAAGGTGATCTTTGCTCCGTGTTTATATTGCCGGATCCATTATTACCCATCACGGTAAAAACCGAAGAAGATAGTTTGTTTTACAGCATTCCAAAAAACGAGCTATTTCAAAATATCAGTAACAATCAGGAAGCAAGCAACTTTTTTTCGCAAACCGCAGCACAACGGCTAAAACGACGTATGGAAAAAGTTAATCGAGAGGCCGTCTTATCAGCCACCTTGCTTAATACCCCTGTCGAAACCTTTTATCGCCCCACATTAGCAACGATTTCAGCTCAAAGCAGTATTCAACAAACTGCCATACAAATGACACAGTTAGGTTACTCCAGTCTGGTTGTCACCCAGTCCTCCAAAATGGTGGGCATAATAACCGACAAAGATATCCGCACCCGCTGTGTAGCTCAAGGTCTAAGCACAGACATGCCTGTTAGTGAAATCATGACAGAAGACGTTCTGACCATAGATATTCAGGCCAGTAGTTATGATGCTTTGATCACTATGACCAGCCGCAACATCCACCATTTGCCTGTAACTGATAATGGCGAATTAGCTGGAATGGTTACAGTAACAGATCTAATGAATCATGAGGGACAAAATGCCGTAAACATCGTCCATCTGATCAAAAAGGCAAATTCCATTAAAGAGCTCATTGAGTTATCTAAGATGTTACCCAAACTACAAATTCGTATGGCCAAGTTAGGCACCACAGCGGATCATGTTGGTAAAAGTATCAGCGCGATTACTATGGCATTCACCATTCGTTTGATCAAAATGGCAGAAAACCTGCTGGGGCCAGCTCCTGTTCCATATGCCTGGTTGGCCGCGGGGTCACAAGGCAGGCAAGAGCAGTTTTGCCACTCCGACCAGGACAATGCCCTGATATTTGACGACAGTTATGATGCTCAACATGAAACGTATTTTTACGATCTTGCGACTTTCGTTTGTGATGGTTTAGCCGCCTGTGGGTTTGTATATTGCCCGGGTGACATTATGGCGACAAATAAAAAATGGCGACAACCTCAAAAGGTCTGGAACAAATACTTCAGTGAATGGGTCGATACACCTGATCCAAAAGCGTTATTAAACGCCAGCGTCTTTTTTGATCTGGCCACCGTATATGGTGACGAAAGCTTATTAAACGAAGTGAAAAAAAGAATGTTAGACAAAACAACGAGTAACACTCTGTTTATCGCTCACTTGTCTCGCAATGCGTTAATGTTAAAACCGCCACTTGGTTTTTTCCGTGACTTTGTTCTTATTTCGCATGGCGATAATGCTAAGTCGTTAGACTTAAAACACAGTGGCATTGCGCCTATTGTGGATCTGGCCCGAATTTACGCACTAAGTATGGGTTGTAAGGAAGTGAATACCATTAAGCGGTTACAAGCCGTGTCAGGCACAACACATCTAAGTGAAGCCGCCGCGCGGAACCTAATCGATGCTTTTGAGTTTCTAGGGCATTTAAGGTTACAACATCAAGCTGCTCAAATGACAAAAGGTAAGAAACCCGATAATTTCATGGCCCCAAGGTCCATTTCAAGGCTTGAACGCGAACATCTAAAAGATGCGTTTAAAGTGATCAAAACCTTACAGAACAGTCGCCAGGTCACGTATTAACATGATTTCGCCGTTCTTTAACTGGTTAAACCAAGCACAACAGAGAAAACTGGCCATCAAAAAATGCAAAGATCCTGTTTTATCAGCTTATTTACAGGCTCCATTACCTGACATTGAGAGCACTATTAATAATGCTGAAATAGCGAGTCTTGACTTTGAAACAACTGGGCTTAGTGCCAAGCAAGACAAATTACTAAGCATTGGGCTAGTGCAAATTAAAAATGGAAAAATTGATCTCTCCACGTGTTGGCATCAAGTGATCAATGTGGAGCAGGAACTTAAAAACGACAATGTGATTATCCATCAAATCACAGACAGTGAAAAAGCGCGCGGTATCTTATTAAAACAAGCATTTGACCGTCTGCTGCCAAAGTTGGCGGGAAAAGTCATCCTGGTGCATTTTGCCAAGATTGAGAGAGAATTCCTACAACAGGCCTGCGTGCAATTGTACGGCACTAAAGCCCCTTTCATTATCATTGATACGTTGGAAATAGCCCGCCGTTATTATGATAAACAGAATCAACCTTATGATCCCAGTCAGTTGCGACTGAATAATTTACGTAACAATTTCTCTTTACCCGCGCATCCGGCTCACAATGCGTTAAGTGATGCCATTGCAACTGCAGAACTATTTTTGGCCATCTTGAGCCACTGGCACCAAGGCAGGTACACGACTGTTAAATTAGTTTTGTAACATATCCAACAACTTGGGCACATTCAGTTAGTTAGCCAATACTTTGTTCACCGCAGACATGATTTCATCTCGACTGGAAGGTTTAACGATATAACTCTTTATTCCGCAAGATGCCCACTTTCTAATCAGTTCTTTCTTCTTATTTCCTGTGAGTGCAATAACCGGAATGTCTTTCCCTCCTGTTATTTTCTTGATTTGTTTTGTGGCATTTAACCCATCCATTTTGGGCATGAACAGGTCCATCAAAATGCAGTCGTATCCTTTATCTTTTATCTTGTTCAGTGCATCCATTCCGTCAACAGCCTGATCCACTTTTAACTTTTCTTTACTTAACACTCGGATCAACATGTCTCGATACAATTCATTGTCTTCCACAATCAATATCGATTTGGGTTCTGAAACCTTTGCAACAGTATCATTGAGCAAACCTTTTTTAACCGATTTACCTTGGTAAGAAGCGAGTGCCGCCTTCTTCTCTTCATTTTCAATTTGTTCCAATGTTTGTTTGGACTGTTCATTGTTTTCTCTTCTGTGCTCTATGAGCTCAGACACCAGCCCACCTAAACTCGCAATAATATTTTTCTCGAGTGATTCCAGTAGTGGCTCCACATGGCTCTTAGTAATATCTTCGAGCATTTCCTTTTGAGAGATAGGCGCTGGTGGTGGGGACGTATCTACTTGCATGGAAACCTGTTTCAAACTGTCTTTGCAATCTTGAATGCTGTCTAATAACAGCTTTTTGCAAGCGCCACCTTTTTCTATTAACTCTGCTAGTTCTTCATCAACTTTTTCAAGCTGCTCTTCTTCAAAACCTTTATATTTTGTCGTCGTGGCGCTATAAGTCAAAGCGGCGTGAACGATCATTTTGAGCCTGAACTTCTCGTATAGTGGTTGATAAACAAAATAGTTATCAAATAGTCCTTTTATACACGCTCTAAATGCGACCCCAGATTCTTTGTTTTTGCACATTAAAATACTTTGATGTATGTGACTTAGCTTCTGATCTGCCACCAACTCGGCATACAATTCAATACTCTCCGCCACACTTTGCATTGCAAAAAGAATAACGGCAGGTTTACATTCATAAAGCAGTTTTGACGTTTCCTGATCCATATGCACCGCCCTGAAATCGTCGACTTGCTCGGCGATAATCGAAGCAGCACCCAAAATATCTTCGTCATTGTCATGGATCAGGATAACTTTAGGGTGACGACTGGTAAGCGTGGCGTGGTTGATAGCCATTTACAATTTCTCCATGCACTAGCTTCACCGACTGACTCACGCGCTGAATGAGTTTACCGCACCCGCTAGCATTTTTTTCCAGGCTCAACATCTCCAGATCGAGCAGTAAATCTGCCGTTTGCTCAGCCCCAATGGCTTTTGCAGAGGTTTTGAGAAAATGAGCCTCTTCTTTAATCGAGGTAATTTGACCATCATTATATAACTTCACTATTTTACTCAGCGATTGCTTCGCTTGTTTCAGGAAGTCCACTTCAAATTGTTTGATCAATTGTTTATCGTCGCCAATCAATTGGCGTATTACTTCGCGGTTTAATACCGCTGGTGTCATGTCATCCATAGCTATACCACTTATTAATTACCTGTTCTAAATTGTTCAGCAATACAGGTTTACTGACAAAATCATCCATGCCCACAGAAAGGCAGTGTTCCTTATCGCCATACATGGCGGCACCAGTTATCGCAACGATTGGCACTTTAGGTAAGTTGGACTTTTTCTCCAGCTCTCTAATTTGCTGTGTCATCTGATAACCATCCATATTTGGCATATGACAGTCCGTTAAAATTAACTTGGGGCACCCATGCAGCCAGGCTGCAATGCCCTCAACTCCGTCTTCCGCTAACTCTGGATTAAAACCTAGAGTACGCATTTGTTTCATAATTAGTTTTTGATTGAACGGGTTATCTTCAACCACCAAGACACCCTTTCGTAACTCGTCCGGTAATGCTTGGTTACCACAAAGTAGCTTGGGCAAACAGATGTCTTCTCCAGCTTGTTGGTCCGAGTCTTCTGACGCTTGCGAATCTTCCACTAATTCCATATCCAGATCTAAGTCAAAATCCAAACCAAGCGACGCTTCATCCAGTTGCTCCACTGAGTCGTTGTTTTTTAGCTCCGTTACTTCAACCAACTTATCTTCAATTGACCGCAGAAATTGAATTTTCGTTAAAGGTTTTATAGCTACATTTTGCCAACCTGAATAGGTTTGCCTAAATGGCTCAAGGTTACTCCGTTCCAATGCGACTATGGTTTGAAAACTGCTATTTTGAGTCAACAGACAATTAAGTTGAGCCCGGCATTCATTTAGCTCTCCCGCCATAACAAACACTAAATCAAAATCATTCGTTTCTATTGTTTCCACTTGTTTTGTTTGGACATGATCTAACAGGTGAACTTTTGCCCCTTCTGCGGACAAATAACTGGCGAACCGATGTGCCATCTTCTTAAGGTAGGGATTAATGTTGATTAGGGCTATCGATGATTCACGAATGTTGGGGTATGCCCTAACTTCTTGATGTACCTTCCAAAATGGTAACGTCAAGGTAAATGTGGAGCCTTGTCCTTTTTCACTTTCCAACTCAATGGTGCCCCCCATCATGTCTGTAAGCTTGCCACAGATCGCCAGTCCTAATCCGGTTCCACCATACCGACGTGAGGTCGAACGCTCTGCCTGAGTAAAAGGTGTAAACAGTTTTTTCTGCGTTTTTTTATCGATACCTATGCCGTTATCAACAATGGCGAATGAAACGTGAATAAGGTTTTGATTACTCTCTTTTACCTGAACATCCAGGACAACTTTACCCAGGTTCTCGCCATCAGAATCGGTAAACTTTATGGCATTACCCAACAGATTAAATAAAATTTGGCGGACTCTGACATGATCCCCCTCCGTTAAATCCGGTATATCAGGTGCTTCGCGCACATCCAGAATAAGTTTCTTTTTATCGGCTACTGGAATATAGATTTTCATGATGTTATCGATGATTTCCGATATTGAAAAAGGCTTTGCTTCCAGTTCCATTTTTCCGGCTTCAATCTTATTTATGTCTAAAATATCGTTAAGTATGGAAACCAGATTATTCGCAGAAGTTTTTGCCGTATCGATCAAATCTTGAGTTTCCGATGTCTGTTTAGTCAGGGCCACTAATTCCAAAGATCCTATAATGGCATTCATCGGAGTTCTCAATTCATGACTCATCATTGCGAGAAACTCGGACTTCGCCTGACTTGCTCTTTCAGCTTTAGTAATGGCTAATTGCAACTCTTCCGTGCGTTTTGATACTCGCTCTTCCAATTCATTATTAAGGCGTTTGAGCTCTAACTGGTTGGTAACGGTTTCAGTTAAGTCAATGCACACACCATCTATTCTGACGACTTTTCCAGTGGCATCTTTACCAACTACCCCTTTGGCATAAACGTAGATGATGCCGTTGTTTGGTATGCTAACGCGGTACTTAATTTCGTACGTATCACCCGTAGATAACGAGTGTATTAAACTGCTTTCCACTCTCGCCAAATCATCCTCGTGAATCGTTTGTTTCCACTTGTCCAGGTTGCCGACGTCATTCGGCGATAGGTGAAACATTTCGCTAGCGACGTTATCCCAGTTCCAGACCCAATTTCCGTTACTTTGTATTACCCCTTGCCACGTTCCAATATGACCCGCCTCCATAGCTAGTTTTTTAGCTTCTACCGCATTATTCAGTTCGGCCAGCACTTCTTTTTCATTTGTACAATCGACCATAGAGCCCATGATCGAGTTACCCATAGCGCCGTTTTTTACCGCCTCGCCCTTTAACGCAAACCAGCGAATATGATTGCCAACTTTAATGCGAAACTCAAAATTAAGCGGAATAGAAAACTCCACATGATTACTAATAAATATGTCAAAAATTGGTACATCATCAGAGTAAATTTTTTGTCTGAATGCTTGCCATGAAAGAGGCTCATCTATAGGACAGCCGATCATCTTCCTTAAGTGTTCAGAAAAATAGGCTTGTTCTGTATCAAACTGATATTCCCAAGTGCCGATGCCAGCACTAACAATCGCAGAGTGCATGCGAGTCAGTTTAAAATTAGTTTCGTCTGCTTGAAGCTGAGAATCAGAGGGAGAGGTAAAGATAAACAGAAAATGTTCATCGTCATATCGGCTTAATGTCACATTAACCGAATTTTTTTCGCCATTATCAGCGGGGGTAACTATCAGATAACACTGCTCATTTTGCTTAGAAAGCATAAGTGCATCAATGCAATCTTGAAAAGATAACCTGCTTGGTAAAAGCTCAGAGGGAATACGCTCTTGCAGCATCGTTTCTAACGTAATTTGAAACCTTTTCACAAAGGCATCATTACCAAATTTGACAACTCCACGCTCATCGCAAATGAGCGCAGCAAACGGTATTCCAAAACCTAAACTGAAGTTCTTAACATCCAATTCGAAAACTCCTCAACATCCATCATTGTCAAAACTGCGGCAATGTTTTTACAAATTTCTCCTAGCGCTCAATCACACTGCTCTCCTGAATGTCGCTATATTGAATATAGTTTAACCTGACTAATTTGCTATGACTTATGTTCCTATTTTGCCAAATCGAGCATCAACTTAGTCAAACTCATTATTTTTATAAATCCTGATTAATCGATCACCTTGGCCTGGGCACTTTCGGCTCAGGCTGGTAGAGGCCTTTGTGCCCCTAACAAAAAGCGGTGCCAATTGACACCGCTTTTAATTCAATCAAAAGTCTCTAAAAAGACTATACCGCTTGCTGAATGATTACTTCGTCCGCTTTTTTCGTATACTGCTCCATCTTGTGGAAATTCAGATAACGATAGGTATCTGCTGCTGTCGTATCAATCTGTTTTGCATACTCCATGTATTCATCAGGTGTTGGCAGTTTCCCCATAATGGCGCCCGCTGCGGCTAGCTCGGCAGAAGTAAGATATACGTTTGCGCCTGTACCTAGTCGATTCGGGAAATTACGCGTAGACGTTGACAATACGGTCGCTCCATCAGCAACACGGGCCTGGTTACCCATGCATAATGAACAGCCCGGAGTTTCAATACGAACGCCCGCTCTGCCATACGTGAAGTAATAACCTTCTTCGGTTAACTGGTCGCGATCCATCTTAGTGGGAGGTGCAACCCACATACGCGTCGGCAATGTGCCACCAAAATTATCAATTAACTTACCCGCCGCACGGAAGTGTCCAATGTTTGTCATGCATGAACCAATAAAAACTTCATCAATAGAAGTTCCGGCAACTTCAGACAACAACTTTGCGTCATCGGGATCGTTAGGACAACATACGATTGGCTCTTTAATATCGGCGAGGTCAATTTCTAATATATGTGCGTACTCGGCATCACTGTCCGCTTCCATCAGTTCAGGGTTGGCCAACCAGTTCTGCATAGCGGCAATGCGACGTTCTATAGTACGTACATCGCCATAACCTTCGCTGATCATCCATTTAAGCATGACGATGTTAGACTCGAGATACTCACGGATTGACTCTTCCTCTAGTTTTATCGTACAGCCCGCAGCGGAACGTTCCGCCGATGCATCAGACAATTCGAACGCCTGTTCAACGGTCAAACCTTTAAGGCCTTCTATCTCTAACACACGGCCAGAAAACTCATTAACTTTTCCTGCTTTTTCAACCGTCAATAACCCTTCTTTGATGCCATAATATGGAATTGCATGAACCAAGTCTCTTAGTGTGATACCAGGCTGCATATCACCCTTAAAACGCACTAGCACAGATTCAGGCATATCTAATGGCATAACGCCAGTCGCTGCCGCAAAAGCAACTAAGCCAGAGCCAGCAGGAAAGGAAATGCCAAGTGGGAAACGAGTATGAGAGTCACCGCCCGTACCAACGGTATCTGGCAATAACATACGATTTAACCAGGAATGTATAACGCCATCCCCCGGACGAAGTGACACGCCACCACGATTCATCATAAAGTCAGGCAAAGTGTGATGTGTGTTTACATCAACGGGTTTAGGGTAAGCCGAAGTGTGACAGAATGACTGCATCGTCAAATCGGCAGAAAAACCCAGACAAGCCAAATCTTTTAACTCATCTCGCGTCATAGGCCCAGTGGTATCTTGTGAGCCAACCGTTGTCATCTTAGGTTCGCAATATTGACCCGCACGAACGCCTTCAACACCACAGGCTTTGCCCACCATTTTCTGAGCCAAAGTGAAGCCCTTACCAGAACTTTCCGGATCAACAGGCTTAGCAAATAAATCAGCTTCGTCTAAACCTAAGGCCTCTCGTGCACGACCAGTCAGGCCGCGTCCAATGATTAGCGGAATTCGGCCACCTGCTCGCACTTCATCAAGTAACACCGGACTAAGCTCAAACGTCGAAACAACTTCTTCACCCTTCTTAACGACACCTTCGTATGGATAAATATCGATAACATCACCCATGTGCATTTTTTGCACGTCGAGTTCAATCGGCAATGCCCCTGAGTCTTCCATCGTGTTATAGAAGATGGGCGCAATCTTACCGCCTAAACATACGCCACCAGTGCGTTTATTTGGCACATAAGGAATATCTTCTCCCATAAACCACAAAACTGAATTGGTCGCAGACTTTCGTGAAGAACCCGTGCCAACGACGTCACCAACATACGCCAGTGGAATACCGTCTTTTTGCAGCTCTTCTATTTGAGCTATTGGGCCAGTCACACCATGCTCTTCAGGGGTAATGCCTTCACGCTCCATTTTTAACATTGCACGAGCGTGAACCGGAATATCGGGACGTGACCAGGCATCAGGAGCAGGAGATAAATCATCGGTATTGGTTTCACCTGTAACTTTAAATACTTTGACGGTGATTTTGTCAGCTATTTTGTCGCGAGAAGTAAACCATTCCGCTTCAGCCCACGACTGCATGACCGATTTTGCCGCTGCATTTCCAGCTTCCGCTTTTTCTTTTACATCGTAAAATGCATCAAACATCAATAAAGTCTTTTTGAGACCCGCCGCAGCCGTTTCTGCTAATTCTGCGTTCTCCAGTAACTGTATCATCGGCTCGATGTTGTAACCGCCTAACATGGTACCTAATAATTCCGTCGCACGTTCAGCAGATAAAATCGGAGATGTCGCCTCACCTTTAGCAACGGCAGCCAAAAATCCCGCTTTAACGTAAGCGGCATCATCTACTCCAGGTGGAACGCGATTCGTTAACAGGTCTAGTAAAAATTCTTCTTCACCTGCGACTGGGCTTTTGATTAATTCAACTAAATCGGCAACCTGAGCTGCGTCCAATGGCTTAGGAACGACACCTTGGGCTGCGCGTTCTTCAACGTGTTTACGGTATTCTTGAAGCACAATATTCACCTTTGTTATAGATAATACTTTTGAGTGATGTGACTAAGTATTTGTCAGAAAATATAAATACCCAAATAAAGGGCTGTGATTTCGGCAATTTAACTGAATAAATTAAGCCCAACAATAGGACTTTAGGCTTAAGCATTAACCAGACTGTAACAATTATTTTACTGTTTTCAATTGGTTGTAATACAACCTTCAAATTTAAGCGCCTTGCAGTAAGAAGTGTCAGTTTTTCAAAGGAGTACTATGATTAGTGAGGGTTTGGCGATGAGGTGCCCTTATATGAAGATGAAACAAAAGCTCATTATCGCGATAGCGATATCTGTGATCCTACCTACCTTAACCGTTTCCCTTGTCGGTATTACAAAAACGACTAGTCAATCTACCGAGAACTTTGTTACCGCTACTCAAAATGAAATCCGCCAAATAGAAAATGGTTTTCTACTGTTTTTTGATCAAGTCAAGGCCAGCGCCAAATTCTTAGCCCAATACCCGACGGTCAAAGCCGTACCCGAGAATACCAGCACTTATATGGGCTCTGAGCGTATGATGGAACCGCAGAATGCTCACCCTAAAGAAGCACAAATATACGAGTTATACACTCAATTTGGTCAAACTCATGAAGAACTATTATACGTGTACTTAGGCACAAAAAACGGTGGTTTCATCCAATACCCAGCGGAAGTCATAGGAAATTATGATCCTAGAAAAAGACCTTGGTACAAAATGGGCATGGATAATCTAAACCAAACAGGAATTACCGATGCTTATCAAGGAGTGACTGGCGGGCCAATGGTATCGGTCATGTATTCAATCAGTGATGAAAACAACACCCCCGTTGGCGTACAGTCATTAGACGTCTCACTCACTACCTTAACCGATATCATTCAGTCAATAAAACTTGGAGACACAGGGTACGTGATTTTGATTGATGATAACGGTGTGGTATTAGCGGATCACAAATCTCCCCAAAATAACTTCAAAAAAGTAAACGAAATTAATTCACCACTATTTAGCGACCTCAAAAACAAAATTCATTCTAAAACCAACTCCAATTTCACAACGGAACATCGTGGCAACGATGTGCAAGTCAGTACTTATTATTCAAAAGATTTAAAATGGCATTTTGTCGGGGTCATAGATAGAAGTGAGATTATGCAGCCCACTTACTCAATGAGTTATCTGATATTACTCATTGCGGCACTAATGGTTGGTGCTTTCATATTCATCGGCCTGTTACTGTCACAAAGACTCGTCGCCCCGATACTGGTGGTTTCTCAAGGGTTAAAAGATATTGCAAATGGCGAAGGCGATTTAACGCAAAGGCTTAAGATCACCTCCAAAGACGAAACGGGTGAACTTGCCAGTTGGTTTAATCAATTTTTGGACTCTATACGGGCACTGGTCAAAGACATCAAAAAGGACTCTCAACTACTGGCCGACAAGTCGGAGCAAATAGGCCAAATAGTAAATAACATTAAGACGTCCAGCCATGAGCAAGAAACTGCAATTGAAAGTTCTGCCAACGGTACCTCTCAAATGGCAAGGACTTCAAAAGATGTCGCTTATAATTGCTCATCGACTATGGAAATGGTGTCAGAAGCTGAATTGTCAGCGAATGAAGGCACGCACATTATTGGCAATATGGTCCAAGACGTAAGCACACTAAGCAGCACAATCAGCGAATCAACCTCAGCAATGAAAGAGCTGGAAAAAGAAAGTAGCAATATCACCCAAATTTTAAGTGTTATCAGGGGCATAGCTGAGCAAACCAACCTATTAGCTCTCAATGCAGCCATAGAGGCGGCGCGAGCTGGTGAACAGGGACGAGGATTTGCCGTTGTCGCAGATGAAGTCAGAACCTTAGCAAAACGCTCTCATGACGCGACAGAAGAAATCGATAACATGCTAAATAACTTGGTGGATAAAACTCGCTTCGTTTCAGGAAAAATGGACTCAAGCTTGAGTCAATCAGAACAAGCCAATACACAGTCAAAAAGTGCTAACAAATCTTTTACTGACATCAGTAACGCCGTCGTTAACATCAGGAACCGACTAGATGAAATCTTAGCTTCTGCAGACGCGCAAAATCATAGCTCTCAGCAAATTGACAATAACATCTCGGAGATAAGTAATTCAGTCAGGGGCATTGCCAAATCAAGTGATAACTTATCAGAAAATGCCCATGAGTTAATGCATCTTTCCACTGAACTAAACGGCTTAGTTGGTAAATTCAAAGTAGACTAGTTATTCTGTGGTGATAACAAAGCCTTAACAGTGAGCCCTCGATACGGAGATAAGAATGAACCAGTCACAGGTATTTGAGCTTTTAGAGCAAAACAGAAACCCAAAGGGAATAGAAAACTGGAAAAAACTAAAAGAGACTGGTGGCTTAACCAGCTTTGGTATCGGACTGACGGTTCAACGCAAGCTGGCCAAGAAAATTGGTAAAAATCGAGAATTGGCAAAGGAGCTTTGGGCAACGGATAATTACGACGCCAAAGTTCTGGGATTGTTAATCGACGACCCTAAACAAATCACATTTGAACAAGCCGAACAACAAGTCGAACAACTCAATTCCGGTATGTTACGTCACGTGTTTTCTTCTTGCGACGCCACCTTGGCCAAATCTCCTATTGCGTTTGAATTGGCGCAACAGTGGCTGATTAGCGAAGATCCTGTGCGACGTGGTTGCAGTTATGGACTGATTTATGAATTATCAAAGAAGAAGGCTAAAATCTACACGGACGAGTTTTTTATGTCCGTAATAAACAACATAAACCAAAATTTTCAAGACGAACCCAAGAATGTCAGGTTAGCTATGGGCTGTGCCTTGATGGGCATAGGTAAACGTAACGTCGAATTAAACCAAGCCGCACTTAAACTTGCCACAAAATTGGGTCCCATTGATTTTAAAGACGACGGGCAAAAGTGTGATCCCTTCGATGTGGCGAAACACTTAACCAGTGACTATTTAAAAAACAAACTAGGGCTAACATGACTGATGATTGGTATAACTTGCCTATGACAAGTTGAATTAAATGACAGTACGTTTTTTGTCATTCAATTCAACTTAATTCCGTACAAAATGCCCACCTTGACTAAGCAAGTCTCAATTTCTTCCTTCCATCAATCCATGGTGCCATAAAGAGATATCGGTTTGCAGTACGAGATAAAATTTCACCGACAAGCAATGACACACACAAAACACCAACAACGACCAATAACTCGACAGAAGTGTCACCATAATATGTGCTGCCCTCAATCCATTTATTTGCATAAAACAAAGGTATGCGATGGATCACAAAAATAAAAATAGACCGCTTGCCAACCCAAGCGAGTAATCGAACCCATTTGGTTTGGTCAAACTCACTGAATAAACATAACACGGCAAAGATACCGAGTAACCCAAGTAACAAGCCAATGGGTCCCACCTCTAAATAGGAATATTCAAAAGCTAAATAAGTCATTGAAAAAAACAAGGTCAGCCATAGAGCCCAATACCTGCTTAAAGAATTTATGTAAACAGGGCTTATATCCTTCAATAAATAAGCCAGATAAAAGAAAGGGAAAAAACGAGCAACCTTATAAGGAAAGGAGACATTCATTAAATCCGCTTGATGCATGCTAAATGAATAAGCAAAAACAGCAAACAGTACCCCTACAATAACTGGAAGGCGTATCACCACTTTCGTCAATACGTAGGTAATTGCTAGCGCGTACAGAAACCATAAAGTTTGTGCGGGCAGCCAAAAGATAGTTAATGGTCTGATTAAATCAATTTGCTGCCCTTGTATAAACGCCCAAATCGCGAATGTAGAGAAATAAACCACCATGGACCAAACCACATAAAGCCATAAGACAGGAGCCACTTTAGTCGAGAAGAAGCGTGACCAATTCAACTTCATTGCCCCAACACAAAATAAACCTGAGCAAAAGAAAAATAATGGCATTCTTAGTACGAACAACAGGTTATTAAACAAATCTTCTGTCGAGAGCGTATGCAGAACAACAATCATTATTACGCACAATCCCTTAGCTGAATCAATGTAAGTGATTCTAGGGGAACTAGATGATGTAGAAATGTTTGAACTTAGAATTTTGGACAACATTAAATCAACCTTAATTTGTATTCATTTCATAACAATGAGCTCGGTGGTCAAATCACCTACCTAGTTAAATTCTTACGATTTCACAAAATGGACACTATTGAAGTAGTTTGTTGTAAGTTTGGGTACAGTTTCGCGACGACAATTTGCTGCCAGAAATAAGCCCGCATTTACCTAATCCAAATAGAGGCACATATGAAAAGGTAGCTCGAAGGTGTTTGTTGCAACTTCTACAGATTTGGTTTAAATAACACTGAAACTATTTTTTAATCGTTGATTTTTTCGACAGAAACTTTGTCTTTTTATCCAAAGTCGTGGTTTGACTTCTTGGGCAACGGGACGCGTTACTGTTTAATTTAAGCACCTGAGTGCTCTAATCATTCAACTCTATGGTAATTAATAATTCTGGTAAGCAATTGGTATAAAAGGAAAAAAGGCCACTCATTTAAGTAGCCTTTAATTTTATGGATGAAGTTATGTCGGCCATGTTTGTTCCAGACAAACATTTGGCACTCTCCACATCCATGTGGATCGAAGCTACAAGGATGTATGAGCTTCGACTCTTAACATTAACCTACACGTTGATCTTAGCCTACGCGTTTTACAGGAATGAACTCAGTCGTCATTTCTTCTTTTGGTGGCTCAAAGCGAGTTAGGTCAATGCCTTCAACTGCCGCTTGGTACTCGTCCATAGTCGGGAAACGACCTAAGATAGTTGAAAGAACAACTAATGGCGTAGAACCTAGTAGAGATTCACCTTTTTTCTCTGCTGAGTCAGCAACAACACGGCCTTGGAATAGACGAGTTGATGTTGCAATAACTGTGTCACCAGGTTCTGCTTTTTCCTGGTTACCCATACATAAGTTACAGCCTGGGCGTTCTAGGTATAAGATGTTTTCGTAAGTCTTACGTGCTTCACCTTTAGGGTTCTCGTCGTCGAATACAAAACCAGAGTACTTGGCTAGGATGTCCCAGTCGCCTTCTGCTTTCAACTCGTCAACGATGTTGTACGTTGGTGGTGCAACAACTAGAGGTGCCTTGAATTCGATAGAACCATTTTGTTTTTCTAGGTTACGGAACATTTGCGCGATAATTTGCATGTCACCTTTATGAACCATACAAGAACCAACGAAACCTAAATCAACTGGCTTACCGTCATAGTAAGAAACAGGACGGATAACATCGTGCGTGTAACGCTTAGATACGTCTTCGTTGTTTACGTCTGGGTCAGCAATCATAGGCTCAACGATTGAATCTAAGTCGATTTCAACTTCCGCGTAGTATTTAGCGTTGTTGTCCGGTGCTAATGCTGGTTGCTCACCAGAGCGGATACCTGCGATACGCTCGTCAGCTAGCTTGATTAGACCCGCTAACATGCCCGCTTCGTTATCCATACCCTTGTCGATCATGATTTGGATACGAGATTTCGCAAGCTCGATAGACTCAATCAATGTCTCGTTGTTAGAGATACAGATGGACGCTTTCGCTTTCATTTCTGCAGACCAGTCCGTGAATGTGAACGCTTGGTCAGCGAGAAGTGTACCGATGTGAACTTCGATGATGCGACCTTGGAACACGTTCTCGCCGTCAAACTGCTTAAGCATTTGTGCTTGAGTGGCGTGAACGATGTCACGGAAGTCCATGTGGCCAGCCATGTTGCCTTTAAACGTTACTTTTACAGACTCTGGAATCGGCATTGCAGATTCACCTGTCGCCAGTGCGATAGCAACCGTACCTGAGTCAGCACCGAATGCCACACCTTTAGACATACGAGTATGCGAGTCACCACCAATGATGATTGCACGGTCATCAACTGTGATGTCATTCAATACTTTGTGGATTACGTCAGTCATTGAGTGATAAACGCCTTTCGGGTCACGCGCTGTGATTACACCAAATGCGTTCATGAATGCCATTAGTTTAGGCGTGTTTGCTTTTGCTTTGCTGTCCCAAACTGATGCAGTGTGACAACCAGATTGGAACGCACCGTCAACGCTTGGCGCGATTGTAGAAGCAGCCATGGCTTCTAATTCCTGACATGTCATCGGGCCTGTGGTGTCTTGTGAACCAACAATGTTTACTTTAACGCGAACGTCAGAACCAGCGTGAAGTGGAGCTTCAGATGCAACACCAACTGCGTTGCGGTTGAAGATCTTCTCAACAGCCGTTAGGCCTTGGCCTTCGTGCGAGATTTCTTTTGATTGCGCGTAAACGGCAGGTGCTTCAATACCTAATGTTTCTGCCGCTAAAGTTTGTAGTTTCTTACCGAAAGTAACCGCGTAAGAGCCACCAGCTTTCATGAACTCCATTTTTTGAGGAGTAAACGCAGATGAGATGTCAGCTAACTCTTTGTCGCCGTTGTATAGTTTCTTCGCTTTAGTATCGATAGTTAAAACGGTACCAGTTGCAACTGAGTAGGCTTCTTCTAATACGATGTCGCCGTTTTCGTCAGTCACTGCGTTGCCGTCAGCGTCTACTTTCTTAACCCAGTTTTTAAGATCAAGACCGATACCGCCCGTTACGTCAACCGTAGTTAGGAAGATTGGAGCGATGCCATTAGTACCAGCAACCACTGGTGCAATATTGATGAATGGAACATATGGAGACGCTTGCTCGCCCGCCCAAAGTGCAACGTTGTTAACACCAGACATACGAGAAGAACCAACACCCATGGTGCCTTTTTCAGCAACTAACATGACTTTCTTGCCAGGGTGTTGCTCTTTAAGTGCAACGATTTCTTGTTGTGCTTCAGGCGTGATCATGCACTGGCCGTGTAATTCACGGTCGGCACGAGAGTGCGATTGGTGACCTGGAGATAACAAGTCAGTAGAAATGTCACCCACACCTGCGATGTAAGTAACAACGTCAATTTTCTCTGCAACTTCAGGAAGCTTAGTGAAGAATTCAGCGTTCGCGTAGCTTTCTAAGATTTCTTTAGCAACTGTGTTACCAGCTTTAAATGCTTCTTGAAGACGAGCTGTATCAGCGTCGTATAAGAATACTTGAGTTTTAAGTACTTCTGCCGCCTTTGCAGCTAGTTCAGCGTTGTCACCTAGCGCGATGTCTAACAATACTTCGATTGAAGGACCACCTTTCATGTGAGATAGCAATTCAAATGCGAACTCAACAGAGATTTCTGCAACCGTTTCATTACCTAAAATGATGTCTTTCAAAAACGCTGCTTTAACACCTGCCGCACTTGTAGTGCCAGGAAGCGTGTTGTAGATGAAGAACTTTAATGAATCTTCGCGGTGTTCGTTTCCAGTGTCTTTAATTTGGTCAATGATTTCAGACAATAAATCTGCGCTATCGATTGGCTTAGGCGCCAAACCTAAGTCATTTTTGCGGCTTTCAATTTCCGCTAAATATTCTAAATACAAGCTCATTTGACACTCTCTTTGATTGTAAATGCTGTTTATGTTGGATTAACGGCGCGCATTATAAATGGGCGCGGAAACAAAAGGAATACTAACTTTAGCAATAGCTATAAAGTAAATTTATAGGTAGTATTCACAGTAGAAATAAAACCTTCAATACGTGACTATTTTAGAAACAATCTATCTCAACAAACTAAACACAAAATCACGTGTAATCCCTACCACCTATACCTTTCACTATTTTGTGAAAGTAAACTAGTGATTTTAACCTTTATAAACAGGCCGTAACCTAACCATTTTTATAAATAAAAAGATGGACTTAGCCTCCCCATCTTTGAGACAAAAAGGCTAATCCATGCTAACTTAAATAGATATAAAACCTTTCAATGTTTTTTATTTGCATGACAGCCGCTGTAAAAGCCAACTTTTTATCTGACAACACCGTCATTCGGCTTATAGTTCAAGTCTTCGCCAGCGTCTTGTTCTTTTTAAGCATGAGTGTAAATGCTACTGCTCCAATCGATATCGCAACGCTTAAATATCAGACTCTCGGACAAAATTTTGACTACTTCCAAGAACAGAAAGACTTGAAGCTCGAGCTTTCACAGGCAATGACTCACTTTGATTCACACCCGGTGAAACAGGGCTCGGGTAACTCCATTTCACTTGGAATAGGTGTCAGGCCAGTCTGGTTAAAGGCATCAATATCCAACCCCAATAACAGAAAGGAATTATTTAGATTATCGGTCGAGACCCCTTGGTTAGACGACATTGACACCTACATAGTGAAAAACGGAAAAACCATAAAACACGTTTCGGGAGGAGATGCAGTTCCGTATTTGCTGCGGCCAATGCAGTATCGGTATTATGCGTTTGAAACCCAATTTCCTTCAGGACAGAGTGAGCTTTATATTCGCATTAATAGCCTTGGGCCCATGGCTATTCCCGTCCGTTTAAGTACGGTACCACTGGCCATCAACCGGGACATTAGAACGGGTTACGAATACGGCATTTTGTACGGCATAATGTTAGCGTTGGCGCTCTATAATTTTGTTTTATATACCAATATCAAGCAGAAAGAGTTTGGTTTGTATAGCTTATATCTCTTAGGGTTTGTCGCCAACAGCCTCTCATATACGGGGCAAATACACACTGTCATTACGCCGGATCTTGGCCCTTATTTTCAGGACTGGCTGGACATATTTCTGATGATCACTTATAGCGTATTTGGGCTTCATTTTGCCCGATTTGCGTTAGACACTAAAAGTTATGCCCCCAAGTTAAACAAGGTGACTTTTTGGATCGCAACAGTTATTCCTATTGGCATGTTACTGGGCGCAATAGTGAATCAATTGGTTTTTTCCATGATTCTGGCGTTCATTCTCAATTCTAGTTTTGCAGTTCTTTTTGTCATTCTTGGCTATCAGGCATACAAACATAATGTGCCATCTGCCATTTTATTTTTTGTTTCTTCGGTAACCGCCGCTACATGCATAGGTATATCCACCATGGCCGTTGCGGGTTTGGTTCCCTACAACGACTTTACCTTTAAAGCCATAGAAGTTGGAATGACGTTTGAGGCTATTTTGCTTGCACTACTGTTAGCTCAGCGATTTCATTCTGCGCAAAAAGACAAAGTTATCGCGGAAACCTTGGCTCGAACCGATGACTTGACCCATCTATTAAATCGGCATGGTTTTAAGGCCATTACAAAAGAAGCTTGGCGCGATATGCTGTATGAAAATCAAGATTGTTCTGTAATCTTATTAGACATTGATAGGTTTTCAGATATCAACGACGAATTTGGCCACGCCACTGGTGATTTAGTTTTGATGAATGTGGCCAAATGCCTGTCTTCGACAATTAGAGAAGGGGATATTCTAGCTCGCTGGAGAGGTGAAGAATTCATCTTATTTCTGCCAAAAACAAATCAGCTTCACGCCATTTTATTGGCCGAAGACATCAGGCAAGCCATAGAGATAAACTCTATTCCGTATGGTGGAGAAATGCTAACTATTACTGCTAGTGTTGGTGTAGCAGGCAGTAACTTAAAGCATTTTGATGGGGTATCGATCAAACAAATAGATTTGGCGCATTTAATAGACAGCGCAAACAACGCCCTATATCAAGCTCAAACCGCGGGAAGAAACCAAGTTTTTGCTTCCCACTTAGCCCCTCAATATTAGCCGTAGATTTCCCTTTTGAGTGCTTTTTCTGGCAATTTGACTTTACCGATTACGACGATTAAAACAATAAAATAAATCAACCAATCCATACTAGAACCGCGTTTAGATGCGCTTTCAACATTGGCTGAGTTCTCTTCAGCCAAAGATGTATCGGGCTGTGTTGGCGGTGAGCTAGTTTGCTCCGTATTCTCCTCGTTCTCTTGACCGGAACCTATTCCATCGCTATCTGCGTCATTGCTCAGTTCTGTCGTTATGTCCAGAGTCAGATTTTGAATTGCACTTACCGTACGTTCTTCATCTGATACAAAGACTTCGACAAAAAGCGCGCTACCATCTGACAATGCTGGCGCTCTGAGCTCAAGTTTATTTTCGCTTTGTTTAATCAATTCAAACGACTCAGAAAAAGACCACTCTACTTCTACTTCACTGTCTACGTCGATAACTTCAAGATTAACGGAGAACGACTCTGACAAATCAACGTTGTTTGGTACCTGAAATGAAATAATTTCAGGCGCATCATTTACGGCCTCAACCCATACTTCTATATCGTGTTGCAATAATGCGCCATCGATAGTGTTTATTTGATAAGAAAATGAATCGGCTCCTGCATAGTCAGCAATAGGTTTGTATACGATAACTCCAGTCGGCAAGCTTTCTAGCGTCCCATTTTGCGGCGGTATAATTAGTTTGTAAGAATCTAAATTCAGGACCGTCGCTGGTTGCTGCTCCTTAAGCAGAAACGACTGAAATGTGTCTGCCACGCCAACGGTGAGATAACTGGCCGGAAGGATAGTGTCGCCATCCGAAAGACGCTCGAAACTGAGTGTTTGATCTTCAATGCCCTCAAATTTATCGTGCATGCGCTTTGCTACTTGTGCAGTAACAATATTTAGATCTATTAAAAATGTTTCTGCATCACGGTATTCCGAATATAGACTCATATCGCTTATTAACATTGGACCAGTGCCATCAAAATGATACGTTGCCCCAGCAGTTGCATCCGAGTTTTCCAACCCAACGCTGTAAAATCTGGGTTGTTCTGGAATCGAGAGATACCTATACCAAATATCATTGCTTAATTGTTTAACGATAAGCTGAAACGAAAACTCTAGGTTTAAGTCTGAAATCCCCCAGTAGTGCTGATCGACGCCGACATCTGTATTACTCCATAACTTCACCGCGTCCCACTGGATGATCAAATACGTGTCCCCATCAAATTCATGTTCAAGTGTATAGATGTTTCCACCACCTGTGTCGAAAAATGAATTTGAGTTTTTTAAATCGAAGTCGCTCCAAAATGGCGCGATTATACCATTTGGTAAACGTTCACTGGGAAAGGCAAGGTTTTCACTTAAATTTGGTGATGAAAATGCCACGTTTCCTGCCACCACAGAACCGTTGTCACTGATGGCCATGCCCGTTTGCTGCTGATTAAATAAGACAAATGGAAATGAATAGAATTGATAAAACTCATCACAACTCGCAAAACAATTTACCCTAGCTCTGGCGGGATGATTTGCAATATCTATCGCAAATGGCGGAGCATCTTCCCGAAAATCAATCGACTCATTTTGCAGACTTAGTTGGAATGAAGCCAATTTGTTGTCGTCGCGCCAATAAAAGTCATATGGCTCAGGCATTACGCTCAGTTCATCGCTAATAAACTCTACCGCACCATTTAATGTGAGTTCAATCTCAACTTCATCATTTCCACTGCGGTTTGCCCCTTGTATATTTACTAAGTAGTCACCCGCAATTTCTGTAATATTGGTTTCCACCAATTCGGTTATTAACGCTTCGTTTGAAATAGCAATTCGCTGATGAACTTGCTGACCAACTTCGTTAGTTAACTTAATTCGACCAAAATACCAGTCGGTTGGTAAATGCGGTGATAACTCCACAATAAACTCGAATTGAGTTGATTCATTTAGACTGGTTGTAGATAAAACTTCATTTTCAACAAGCGCGACGATGTCAGGCTCATCAAATTCGACACTGATTTGCCACGTTCGAGAGTCATCGACTAATGAAATAAGTTCGCCAAAGAACTCGCACCTAACCACGCAATTTTTAATTACAGAGGGAATTTGGTTTAACATTGCTTCAGCATTAAAAGCACGCTCAATATTTAGCCTTCCAGCACCAGACTCAAAAGGGGTCGCAATGTTTGCACCACTGCTCGTACGAGCATTAACGGATGCAGTAGACATGATCAGGTGTTTTAACTGTTTAGCCGACATTTGTGGCCACTTTTGTTTTAATAAGGCTACGGCACCAGCGACCATAGGTGTCGCCATACTGGTACCACTAAATCTGGTAAAGTCCTTTCCCAACGAGTCCTGGTCGCTACTGGATGTCGCCGATAATATTTCGACACCCGGTGCAGTTATATCAGGTTTAATAAAAGCGTCATTACCGTTGGGGCCTCGTGAGCTAAATTCCGCCACTAAATCTTGCGACGATTCAGAAAATTGCTGAGACTCCTGCCCTTCCATGCTGATCATAAAACCATTCATTTGTTTCAAGTCATCAATCAGTTGCTGCCCGTCTGACGCTGTGACCATAGTAGATAAAAGGTTAGTTTCCTCCCCCATCGCCATGGTTATTGTCGGCCCTGGTACATTATTCACTACGATTAATGCGGCCGCATTTGCCTGCCTTGCATGTCTGGCTTTTTCTGCAAAAAAACACTCTCCTCGAAAGACAACCACAACTTTATCCGTTAAGGAATTTTCATACGGCAAACAGCCCAGTTGATTATTATCGGGTGCTATCTGCCCTTCTGCTGCAAAAGAATTACCGGTCACGTAACTGTCGCCCGGCTTAGAATGAATACGTCTATCGTTGTAATTAAGCGCGTGACCCGCGACACGATTAGTTGTCGTTGCACCGACGGTAATACCAGATTCAATACAACCTGGGCATACAATTGTCTGAGTACCACTATCACCTTCATTACCCGCGGCGGATACCACGGTAATACCTGCACGTTCAAAGTCCTGAAATATTGACTGATATAAACTGTCAATCGGGTGGGCGCCCACATTTGCCCCCCATGAGTTATTGACTATATCAGCACCATCATTGTAAGCGTCTTCTAACGCGGCCAATAACTCAACATCAGTGCCCGTCCCCTGTTGCCCCCATAGTGCTTTATACACCATTAAATACGCCGCAGGTGCTACACCCGAAATCACCTCGCCTTCCGATGTTGAAACGACTCGTCCCGCTGCTATTCCTGCAACATGACTGCCATGACCACTTAATCCAAGCGGTGAATCAGATTCACCAGCTAAGCTAAACTGATAACCTGCTGGCGGATAGCGTCTGGCCACTATAATTTTGTTATTGCAAAAATTAGGGTCCAGGGTACGGCAGTAATCATCCTGTGGAAGAGTTTCTGAGTTCGGCGGTAACATGCCGGCATCATCAAACATGGGGTGAGAAGGAACAATGCCCGAGTCGATAATCGCAATCTTCACACCTTGTCCGGCATTTGTTCGCCCTGCTAAAGCTTCCCATACGGGGTCAACCTGAGTAATTGACAATGCTTGGGCAAGTTGTACCCGATATTCCCGCATGGCATACACGTTTTTTACATAGGGTAACTTTAATATCTCAGGTTTAGTTAAGTTGCTGTTAACCGTAAGGCCATTAAAAATAAAACGGCTTTCGCCAACAATTACGGCACTAGTATCCTCTGCTTTTAGTTTCTCGCTAAACAAACGTCGCTTATTATACTGTTGTTTCAACAAGGTATTCACTTTCGTTACATTGGCCAGCGATGCCGATGGGTTTTGCCTGCTTAGTTGTCGTTTTTTCCTAATAACGGGCGTATCGTCTAACTCAATGACATAGCCAGATATCTCCACATTTTTAACTACCTTAGCTGTTAGCAACGGAACATATTGCCCCAATGCTAAAGGCGATAGAAAAATAAGCATCGCCAATAAGTAACTAATTTTAAGCGAGGACAAGCTTAATAATGAAAAACCGACGCCAATCAACGACATAAAACTTTGTTTCACCGAGTTAACCTAAATAACACTATCTTTTTAGTATGGACTATTGAACAATAAACATTCCTTTTCTCATCTAAATAAAAATAGAACTCGTCAAAAACGAGCAAGGAGTATCAGTGTCAGACTGGATCACCATAGTCCCCCCTTTGCTGGCAATCGCCGTTGTATTGTGGAAAAAAGAAGTTGTATTGGCCTTATTACTGGCTGTTTTCTGTTCCGAATTACTCATTTTGGTCAACGCTGAACAAAACACCGCGCCAATTTCTGGCTTTATGATAGCTGGCTTGGAACGAATCGTGTCGGTCTTTGAGTCGGGAGGCAATACACGTATTTTAGTCTTCTCCCTTATGGTTGGTTCTTTATTGGCATTTATGCGCCAGTCCGGCGGTGTCACCGCGACCGTTAATTTCCTCATCGAAAAAGGGTTAAGTGCCAGCCCATTAAAGGCTCGGTTATTGGCATTTTTTACCGGTGTCGTCATTTTTATAGAATCCAACCTTAGTGTACTGATGGCGGGTATTATCTCTCGCGGTTTATTTGACAAGTTTAAGATGAGCAGAGCCAGGCTCGCTTACATCATTGACAGTACAAGTGCACCAATATGTATCTTGTTATTAATGAATGGTTGGGGCGCCTATATCCTCGGTTTGTTAGGCGGTTATGACCTCGAACAATCTTCTGTCAGCGTTCTGTTGCAAACCATACCTCTAAACTTTTATGCCCTGATTACTCTGGCGGTGGTCATTTACACCATATTGCTTGATAAAACGCATGGTCCGATGAAACAGGCCGAACTTGAGCAAAACTCAATTGAAAGCTCGATGGAGTTAGACGTAGCACCAAGCAAAGCCCGATTCATGTTAATTCCTCTGTTTACCATGTCATTTTCCATGGTCGGATTTATGTTTTTGACAGGCAACGGTGACTTTACCGCCGGCTCTGGTTCTAAATCGGTATTATATGCAACAGCATTAGCCTGTTTAGTGGCCTACATCATGATGGTCAGTAGTAAGAAGTTCAGTCACAAAGACATGACTCAGCTCAGCTTCAAAGGCATGGCGGAACTGCTGCCGCTCGTCGTCATCGTCTTGTTTTCTTTGGCATTAGGCGCGAGCCTCAAACAACTAGGAACCGGAGCATTTATCTCAGGTCTGGTTGCCGATAACCTGCCAATCTTCCTAATTCCAGCTATCCTATTTTTAGCGGGAGCGTTAATGTCCTTCTCAACGGGAACATCATGGGGCACATTTGCAATATTGATCCCGATAGGTATGCCTTTGGTTGCCAATTTGGATCTGCCCGCTCCGCTATTATTAGCAGCCATTATGGGGGGCGGTATTTTTGGTGATCATTGCTCACCAATATCAGATACCACAGCGGTGAGTGCCGTGGCCTCTGGTTGTGATTTATTAGAACACGTGAAAACTCAGCTGCCTTATGCATTGTTTGCCGGTGGATTAACCTTCATGGCGTACTTAGCAGCAGGTTTATTTATGATGTAATGAGGAAGGTTTAATATGAATTTACTTAAAAGCGGTGTATTACTGTTTGTTATTCTATTAAACCTGCTTTTTCCCTCCCCCTCAGATGCCAAACCGTCTCAACCTGTAGACTTTGTTGATGTGGGATTGCTTTTGCCTTCCGCAAATTACGACATTCGTTATTTTGGCAGCAACAATTTTGTTGGTGCCAATATTGACGGTTATCACGCCCCTAAATGTATTTTGCACATTTCCGCCGCCGATGCCTTAATCAAGGCCAGTGAGTCGCTTGAAAAACACGGGCTTAGGTTAAAAATTTTCGACTGTTACCGTCCTCAAAAAGCGGTTGCTCACTTTGTCAGGTGGGCAAAAAATTCGGAAGACCAATCAACAAAAGATGTTTATTACCCTAACCTGGACAAAACCCAATTATTGGGAGATTACATTGCAGAAACATCCGGTCACTCCCGAGGTTACACGCTTGATGTTACTTTAGAATTCAAGTCAATGAGTGGAGAGTACATTGAACTGGATATGGGCACGCCCTATGACTGGTTCGATACGCTGTCCAACACGGCCGATGACCGTATTAACCTAGAGCAAAAGAAAAATCGTTTTTTGTTAAATGGCGTATTATCCCAATTTGGCTTTACCAATTATCCAATGGAGTGGTGGCACTTTACCTTTAATGCCGATCCACAAAAACACTATTTCGATTTCGATATTAAATAATATCAACAGGCTCTAGTCGTTATATTCAAATTGGTGTTTTAAAAACAAGGATTGTGCTTTTTCCCAAATAGGTCCGGGTCGGCCATTGGCGACCAACTGCTCATTCACCTGAATCACAGGACCCACTTGTTTAGTAGAACTAGTTAGCCAAATTTCATCCGCGTCCAATACTTCGGTTTTAGTAATCACCCGTTCTTCTAATTCCAGCTCAGTATGCTCAGCCAAAATACGCAACAAAACCAAACGGGTTATACCTGGTAATTTTTGCGTATCTAAGTTTGGTGTGGAAATTGTGCCGTTTTTGACGATAAACACATTACAAGAAGCCGCTTCTGTTAATTCATCATTGGCGTTAAACAATAAGGTTTCATCAAAACCCGCTGCATGACCTTTTTGAAAATGCATGACATTTCCTAACAATGCCGTCGACTTGATGTTGCACCTATGCCATCTTAGGTCTTCTTGGGTATTAACCTTATAAGTAACTGTCTCCAGGCCGTTTGCTGATGGTGGTTCTGGTAACTCAAAAGTATAAACAAACAAAGTAGGTGATATTCCCTCTGGAAACGCATGATTCCGTTCCAAAGAAACACCACGAGAAACATGGATGTATATACCCAAGTTGCCACCACCATTTTTACGGTTTAATGTGAGACAAATATCTTTGAATTGCTGCATAGAGAAAGCGTGCTGTATTTCGATAGCCGCTAACCCCTGAAACAAACGCTCAATGTGATGCACAAACCCTATGAATTGTCCGTCATAACAGGGCACCACTTCATAGATACCGTCACCAAATAAAAAGCCACGATCCATCGGTGAAATTTTTGCCTGTTCGGCGGGCATATATTCGCCATCTAAATAAACAATGGACATGATTGCGATTAAAACCTTTTATGTTTTTAGTAATTTTCGGACAAGACGCGAGTTTTCTCAAACCGGCTTTTTGCTAAATGCAGCTCATTATGGGCGCAATCCATGGAAATGGGTTCAAAATAAACTTTTGCTCCCTGTCCACACTGAGCAAGCTTATCAATATCCAACGATAACACACTGCCTATTTTGGGATAACCACCAATTGTTTGCCTGTCTTGCATCAATATGATCGGTTGTCCATCAGGTGGAATTTGAATTGCCCCTAAGGTAATGCCTTCCGACAAAAGGCTTTGAGTCTGACACTTAATTGCAGGTCCTTGCAATCGATACCCCATGCGATCCCATTGTTTGGAAACTTGATAACGACCACTAAAAAATCGCCTTTGTTCCAAACGGCTAAACATTTTTTGCTGAAAACCAGGAATGACACGCAAGCGAACTTCCTGACTATATATAGGGATATCTTGTTGAATTAACCTCTTCCTTAGTTGCGGGAAAAACTCATCCCCATTTAACTCTTGCCCTTTGCTAAGCGGTTTGCCATCGAATCCACCTATGTTTTCCCGCAAAACGGTGGAAACACTGCCAAACTGCTCAGATACGTGAAATCCACCTTTAACTCCGAGATAACTCTTAATGCCACAACTGGAAAACCCGAATCGGATCATATCTCCAGGCGCAACTTTGTGAGTGCACCACATGGGCTTTATCTGTTCGTTGATTAAGAGCTCGGTCTCCGCCCCAGTTACACAAATTTCTGTGTGTTTTAATACCTGTAGTTGCAAACCGCCAAAACTGATTTCGATAACGACGTTATCTGTGTCATCGTCTAATAATCGATTCAGCCAATCATAGGCTGTTTTATCTGACGGTCCACCTGTAGTGAGCCCTAACTTAGCCATCCCAAATCGGCCACTATCCTGTAGCACACTCATCATACCCGGATGCACTACTTTCATCACTGGCTGACTCATAACTGACCACCTAAAGCTAGAAATTCGGGTTTGTCGATTGCGACAAACTTAACCGTATCTCCGGTATTAACTGGCATATGAGGTGTGCTTTCAGCGTCAAACATATCGATTGGACAACGACCTATGATATTCCAACCTCCAGGTGAATCTGCTGGATACACTGCGGTTTGTCGATCTGCGATGGCTACAGAACCTTTATGTACCAATTCTCGTGGCGTTGCGATTCTGGGCATGGCGATTCTCTCGTCGACTTCACCTAAATAAGCAAAACCAGGAGCAAACCCTATAGCGTAAACCTGATACTCATGCTGACAATGCAGGTCAATCACGTCTTGAACTGAACATTGCGCCTTTTCTGCAATCAATTTTAAATCTGGTCCAGTGGATAAATCATAAAACACAGGTAACTCAATGACGCGTTTTGAACCGAGCTCGCCTGTTTTCAGAGTATCAAGTTGCTTTCGCAGCAATTGACGTATTTGATAGTGATCGATGGCGAAAGCATCAAAAATTACTAACAATGAGGCATAAGACGGTACGGTATCTATGAGCAGTTGACCTAAGTTGTCCCTTAATTGTAAATCTGCCTGCTGCACCAGTTTAGAAACATTCGCAGAGGACTGAATACCGGGTGTACTATTTTTATCTGCAGAAAAATAGATCATTAACGCGTTTTCGCCAGCAACATGTAGTTTGAAATGCGGTTCCATCATTGTTGGCATAGGGCTCGGATTTGTTTTATTTTTTCTATGCCCGCTTCATTGTCTCCATGCACACAAATAGTGTCTGCTTTGAGGGATAACTTTTGACCAGACTCTGTTTCAACCCAACCATTGCTCGTTATGTCTGACACCTGTTGTAACATCTGCTGTTGATTTAGCACAGCTCCTTTGCTACCTCTAGATAGTAAGTAGCCACTGTCGGTATACTTCCTGTCTGCGAAAGCTTCAAATAGAACTTTCACGTTGCGTTTTAATGCGAGCCCCTGATGTTCTTGCCATTTCCCCGTTGCTAAAATCATTAGCTGTATGTTTGTCTCAGCGTCTTGGTTTAACTGACTGAGTGCTTCAATAACGGCATCCATTACCTCAGTGTTGGCCATCATGTCGTTATAAAGCGCGCCATGGGGTTTCACATAACTGACCAACATTCCCAGCGTTTTGGCCATTCCAACCAGAGCTGAGACCTGATAGACAATAAGATTAACGATCTCTTGTTTGGTATGTTTAATCGACCGACGGCCAAAGCCGTTCAGATCCTGATAACCAGGGTGTGCACCAACTTCAACACCATACGACTTTGCTAGTTGCAATGTATTGAACATTACGTTTGGATCGCCAGCATGAAAACCACAGGCGATGTTTGCCATATCAATATGCGGCATCACGACCTCATCCAGGCCCATTTTCCAGATACCAAAGCTCTCACCCAGATCGCAATTCAACTTCATAGTTACCTACTCAACCGTCATTACTTTCCACAAACAATAACAAAACACCAGCGTTTTACAAACATAAAGTTGTAAAAAATGACTGTGACTCCTAAGTGCGAATGCCTAGTAATTATTTAATTATTGAAATGACGCTGCTTGTATTCGCTTGGACACAAGCCGTAATGTTGCTTAAAAGAGCGACTGAAATGACTGGCATTAACATAACCTAAATCGTAACAAACATGAGTGATCTGTTTACCTTGTTTGATTAAATCCGCCGCTCGTTTTAATCGTAGTTGTTGTTGGTATGCGACAGGGGTGCAGCCTAAATGAAGCTTGAACTGTTCAAAAAACTTTGTTCTGCTCATGCAGGCGAGTTTGCACAGGTGCTCAATGTCCAATGGGGCGCTCAATTTTTTCTGGATTTCAAATAGTGCGGCATTCAAGCCGTTGCAGTCCGGAGTTTCTTCACTGTGTTTTATTATGAATTGTCGAGTCTGCTCTCTTAACAGCCGCACGGTTAATTCAGAAATGGCTAAATCAATTAACATACTCCTGTCGGGATGTGACTCGGTATAAATAGACACGATGCGGTTTAACAATGCTTGAGTTTCAGAGTTATGATGGGTATGCAACATGGTTTGATCATACTGCCAATAACCGTAATCTTCCTGTAATGGATTAACCCGATTTAACATCTCCACAACTTGTTTGATCTTTTCTACGGAAATTTCGATGGCTAAACACGTCGTTGGCTGTTCCAGTTTCGCTTCCGGAAAATCAATTTCCACTACTTGTTTGGGCGCCATAACAAAAGATTCATGTGGTAAAAACGGAGATTCGTACACATCCTTCTCATCGTGCATGACCTTTTTGCCAGTCACCATGCCACAGAACAATAACTGATCGGCCTGAAGTTTGACTCGATTAGCCACTTCAAACGTATCATAAATGCACAATTCAGTTTCAGGTCCCGCAAAGCTGATTTTATTTTCCACCAAGACTTTGGGATTCTGCCTGTGTTTTAAAATTGTTCCGTGGATCATCCTCATCCCCTGTTATTTGTACTGACAGTCAAGTGTTCTGGATTTGCAGCATAGTTGAAATTTTTTCATCCGACTAAATTAGCTTTGACAATAATTACCAAAACAAAAATAAGAGGATTCGTCAAATGATCTACGCTACACCCGGAACAACCGATTCTGTCATCACGTTTAAACAAAGGTACCAAAATTTTATTGGCGGTCAATGGGTTGAGCCTTTTGACGGACAGTACTTTGAAAACATCAGTCCAGTTAATGGCGAGGTTTTTTGTCAGATCCCTCGCTCAAATGATAAAGACATCACGTTGGCTTTGGATGCGGCTCATCAGGCAAAAGACAGCTGGGGTAAAACGTCTGTTACGGAACGCTCGAACATACTGTTAAAAATCGCTGACGTCATAGAGCAAAACAACGAATATCTGGCAGTCGCAGAGACCTGGGACAATGGTAAAGCCGTTCGAGAAACACTCGCGGCCGATATTCCATTAGCAGCAGACCATTTCCGCTATTTCGCCGGATGTTTACGTGCACAAGAAGGCTCTGTCGGACAACTGGATGAAAATACGGTTTCTTACCACTTCCATGAACCGCTAGGGGTTGTGGGACAGATCATTCCTTGGAACTTCCCAATCTTGATGGCAGCCTGGAAACTGGCTCCAGCGCTTGCAGCAGGTAACTGCGTAGTATTAAAACCTGCGGAGCAAACGCCTGCATCGATTCTAGTATTAACAGAGCTCATTGAACATTTGTTACCTGCAGGTGTACTGAACATCGTCAACGGTTATGGTGAAGAAGCGGGTCAGGCACTGGCCACCAGCACACGAATCGCTAAAATCGCCTTTACCGGCTCGACCCCAGTTGGTTCTCATATACTGAAATGTGCCGCAGAAAACATCATTCCTTCAACCGTTGAGCTAGGTGGAAAGTCACCTAACATCTTCTTCAACGATGTTATGGAACAGGAAGACGAATATCTGGATAAATGTATCGAAGGTGTGGTCCTGGCTTATTTTAATCAAGGTGAAGTCTGCACTTGCCCATCAAGACTTTTCGTTCAGGAAGACATTTATCCTAAATTTATCGAAAAAGTCATCGAACGTACTAAAGCGATTAAACGCGGCAATCCGCTGGATACAGAAACCATGGTGGGCGCTCAGGCTTCTCAGGAGCAATTTGATAAGATTTTAAATTACATAAAAATTGGTCAGCAAGAAGGGGCCAGTGTCCTATTCGGCGGTGAAGTAGAGGAATTAGATAATGATTATTCAAAAGGTTTTTATATCCAACCTACCCTTTTAAAAGGCCATAATCAGATGCGCGTATTCCAGGAAGAGATTTTTGGTCCGGTAGTGTCCTTGTGTACTTTCAAAGACGAACAAGAAGTATTGGAGTTGGCTAACAGTTCAGAGTTTGGTTTAGGTGCTGGAGTATGGACCCGTGACATGAACCTGGCCTATCGAATGGGGCGCAATATTGAAGCCGGCCGAGTTTGGACTAACTGTTATCACATGTATCCAGCACATGCGGCGTTTGGCGGCTACAAAAAATCTGGTGTTGGCCGTGAAACACATAAAATGGCATTAGAACATTATCAGCAAACCAAAAACCTGTTGGTCAGTTATGATGTCAATCCTCTGGGTTTCTTCTAAATGACTTCACAATAAAAAGCACAAACCCGCCAATTGGCGGGTTCGTATTTAGTGAAGTACTTTCGGGCAAACATGAATCAGACTTTGAAGAATATCTGTTTTTTATAAAGCCAGTGCATGACCAGGTAACATAACAAACAAAATGTGATGGCAAACATCAAAGAGCCGTTATAACTGCCAAAAATAGGCTGATAAACCGAAGAGAACAGCCACCCCTGTACCGATGTTTCTTGCATTGGGATCATGATCAAAATTCGAGCTAACACGGCGGAGAACATGTAGAAGCCAATCGCATTAGCCCCAAACACGACAAATGGCGCACTCCATTGTTTATAACCTTTAATATCAATCAACCAGGTCAAAGCGCCTAAAATAATCAAAGCCCAACCAGTACTCATCAACACATAACTGGAAGTCCATAACGCCTTGTTTATTGGGAATATCAATCCCCAAAGCTCTCCTGCGACTAACAAAACCAATCCACTGACTAACATCAATTGGCATTTTGACTGCAGCGTACGCGACTTATCGGTTAACACATCCCCGGTAAATACACCGGCTAACGCTCCTGCAACCGCTGGCAATGTGCTTAACAACCCTTCCGGATCAAATGCAAATGGCTTCGCGTCTTTGTAATACAGATTAACATCGGAAAAAATCAAGGAGTCCAGCCAGGCATGCAAATTGTTACCGAACGCCAGACTGCCAGAAACCACCTCGCCATTTGGTGTGGCATACGGCACCATCATTAATAACAGCCAGTAACTTAACAAAATACCAACCATCCACAACATCCGCCCTAGTGGTTTGAAATAAATGACAATAAGTACGGTAAAGAAAAACACAAGTCCGAGTCTTTGCAGGACTCCCATGACACGAATAGAAAACAGTTGTGACTCTATCCAGCTATAATTGGGATCGACAAAGTTAAAATAAAACAAGGCTAAAAACAGTCCTAATAAAAATAACTTAACTGCCCGTGCGCCGGCGTTTTTAATAAGAACTAACTTGTTTGTCCCTTTTTGTAGTTCACGAGACATGACAATGGAAACTGAGACGCCGACGATGAAAACGAAAAAGGGAAAGATAAGATCAGTCGGTGTCCAGCCATGCCACTCGGCATGTAACATCGGCGGATAAACAAAAGACCAGCTACCCGGATTATTCACTAGCACCATGGCCGTTATCGTCAGTCCTCTAAAAACATCTAGCGCCAATAATCTATTCGCGGGAAGTGCTCCAAGGATCTGCGTTGCGTAGTCATTTAGTAACTTGATCATTATTTACTGCTTAAATCTAATTGTGACAGGGGAACGGCCAATCGGAGTCATCTGCCCAGCCAGTACTTTTGCCAAAGACCGATAAGCCGCGCCGACTTGCCATTTGACTCCTGACTCATCAGTGGTGGAATAACTGTTATATGAAAAGGTTGCCAACACATCGTTACTGTATTTGCCATAAGTCTTAATTTCATAAGGCGTCCTCAGGCTCACAAAGATGTTTTGACGACCTTGTTCTTTGGCAAATTTGAGTAACTTTAATAGTGTCCTATCATGACTCCATTTGTTTCGAGACAATGAGCGATATTTATGAAGATCTTCCATGCCCCCCATCTCAACGGCGCTTTGTTTAGGCGTAATGTTACCGAACAATACCGCGTCGGCAGCTCCTATGAACTTTTGTTGCTGTGAAAAAGACGTTTCGTAACTCGGGCCACAAGTGATTCTAAGTTTTGGCTTAAATTTATTGAGGGACTGGGCCAGCGCACGGCATTTATTTTCATCAGGCATAATCACATGCAACGTTTTAACGTGTTCACTTAAGCGTCCATCTCCCTTAAGTAAGGTAATTGACGCATCTGACAAGGCCTCATCAATTTGTTTGTGTTCATCTGAATACAAGTTTGTTTTAGCCAAATCCATTTTTTCAGTCAAAGTCAGTTTATTTGCTTTTTGAAAGCCTGCTTCAGATTTAACTTTGAGAATTCTTGCAAATGACGTTTCAACTTTCTTGCGATCTAAATGCCCTGATTGCACCGCTAATTCGAGCTCATCCAGCAAACTTTCAAACTTTGGCATGTCTTCTATGGAACGAATCTTAATTGGCATCAACGCAATGTCCGAGCCCGCGTTAAACGTTTCAATAACAGCTTGCGTCTCAGTCATAAAGTCACTTATGCCCGCCATATCCAAAGCATCCGTAATGACAATCCCTTGAAAGCCCATCTTTTCTCTCAATAGACCAGTTAGAATACGTTCCGACATGGTGGCGGGCTTTAACATCGATTTGCCGTCTTTAGAAACAAACGTCGAGTCATCCAATGCGGGATACTGAATGTGTGCAGTCATGATCATTTGGGCATGTCCCTGATCAATCGCAAATTGAAATGGCATCAGATCAACTTGCTCTATCCTCTCCATGTTGTGATCCACTCGCGGAAGCCCGGTGTGGCTGTCAACATGGGTATCGCCATGACCAGGGAAATGTTTAAGTGTGCCGATTACACCCGCTTCCTGCATTGCAGCCAATTGTGCAGTACCAAGCTCGGCAACACGGCGGGGCTCTTCACCAAATGAACGAACATTAATCACTGGGTTTTTGGCATTTATGTTTACATCAACGGTTGGCGCGAAATTCACGTTTATACCAATTGAGTTAAGCTCTCTGCCTAATACCTGACCAGATAATCTGGCAAACTCAGTATTGTATTTGTCATAAGTTGCGCCAATGGCCATATTACCGCTAAGCGCTGTTGAACTGTCGCGAGGCAATCGCGCAACTCGGCCACCTTCTTGATCGGTTGCTATTAACAGAGGTAAAGCCAATCTTGAATTGCCAGCCGCAGTCTGTAGCTCATGGGTCAATTTAACGATTTGCTCGGACTGGGCCAAATTCTCAGAGAATAAAATAATGCCGCCCAGATTAGTACTGGTTATCATGCTTTTAACGGCTTCAGGTAATTCTGTCATAACAATACTGCAGCCGGTCTTTCCTTTAAACCTAACAAGTTCTTCAGGTTGACAAAAATACCTGACATCCAACATGATTTTCTGCGCCAACATATCTCTAAGTGTTGGCGTACTTACTTGTTTCATAACTGCAGGCTCCGTATTTTTTGTCTGACAACCGATGATTGAAACTGCGGTGACAAAAATCCCAACCAATCGAATAATACGCCCATACACATTTCCCAATTTGAACTCCCATTTTGGGTTGGACATCTAAGTGACCAGCTTAAAATGTCGAAATAAAACGACATTTTACATAAATAGTTGGATTATTCATGCCCAGAAATACGTTAAGTTAGAACAATTTGTATTAACAGTTATCGACTTTCCTTAAGTCTCAATCCACTTTTGTGGTTATATTCCGAACAGTTCTGCAGCTAAGTCGGCTCTAATTTAATAAATAACATAATAAATTTGGATTTGTTCTTCATATCTTGGTTCAATACGGTCACAAAGAACTTTGGCTCAACACAGAGGTGCGCCTTAAATGACAGTGCAATACATTCTTGGTGTAGACGGAGGAGGGACAAAAACCATAGCCCGTCTGGAAAACCTATCAACTGGAGAAGTGTTTGAGCAATATGGTGGCTCAAGCTCATTAACCAGTGATTTTGAAGGTGCCTGTATTACGCTAATGCAATTGTTCGAAGGTTTGATACAGCGTGCAAAGTGTCAACCTTCTGACGTTTGTGTTGTTCTGGGATTAGCAGGTGCAGGGAACCAAAGTCAGGTGGCCAGACTGCAACGAAGACTAGCCCTACCTTTTGCAAAGTTGGAAATATACAACGACGCTCGAACGTCTTTGTTTGGTGCAAACTTTGGCGACCCTGTTGTTATGGTTGCTCTGGGCACCGGCTCAGTGGGTGCCAGATTAGATGAAAATCAACAAGAACATTATGTTGGTGGTTGGGGCTTTCCCATCGGCGACGAAGGCAGCGGTGCCAAACTCGGCTTTCACGCCATTCAAGTGTTGTTAACGGAACTGGATACCTACGACTCGGCTCAAAGCCAGTTAGCGAAGATGGTGTTATCACAATTAGGTCCGGATAAAGACGACATATTAAACTGGCTACGAAATTCAAAACCATCCGCTTATGCTCAGCTTACACCAAACATTTTCTCTTTAGCCAAAGACTGTCCGGCGGCATTAGGCGTGGTTAGACAACACGCGAAGGACGTAGAAAAACTCATTCTGCTGGCACGAAAGGAGCAGGATATTCCTGTTGTATTGATGGGAGGATTGGCTAAAGATACTTTGGGTTATTTATCTAAGGAAACGGCTGAGTTCTGTCAGCTTCAGGTCGGCTCATCGCTCGATGGCGCCTGTTTACTGGCCAAACTCGCAGTGCAGTCAATTCTTCAAGATAAAGAACAGGCTCACATTACACAGACCCAAAACATTGATAAACAGGAACAGGAATTACAAACCGCGTTGCTTGCGCAACTAAGCAACCTGGTTTCTGAAGAACGCAATCCACAAACCATGGACATCGATTTGATGTCCACTAGCGATATACTGCAAACCATTAACGAACAGGACAATTTAGTTGCGGCGGCCATTAAGCCGTGCATATCGTCAATCGGTAACGCTGTTGATAAGATTGTTGACGCCTTTGGAAATGGTGGACGCCTTGTATACATAGGGGCAGGAACCAGTGGTCGCCTTGGTATCTTAGATGCGGTGGAATGCCCACCCACTTTTAGCGTAACGCAAAAACAGGTCGTTGGAATTATTGCCGGCGGTAACCAAGCCATTTATAAAGCCGTTGAAGGTGCAGAAGACAATCCGGAGTTAGCTAAAAGAGATCTCGAGCAAATATCTTTTAACGAGAAAGACATTTTAGTGGGAATTGCTGCTAGCGGAAGGACACCTTATGTTCTGGGCGCAATAAATTACGCCAAAACAATGCAAGCAACCACAATAAGCGTGACTTGTAATCCGGGTTCAATTGTTGGCAAAAGTGCAGACATAGAAATCTGTCCAGTTGTAGGTCCTGAAGTTCTTACGGGTTCCACCAGAATGAAGTCCGGCACAGCACAAAAACTGGTGCTCAACATGTTAACTACCGCATCCATGATCCGTTCCGGCAAGAGTTACGAAAATCTTATGGTCGACGTGTACGCCAGCAACGACAAGCTGCACGCCAGAGCCGTCCGCATTGTTATGCAGGCAACTCAGTGTGATCAACCAACGGCACAAAAAGCTCTTGAAGCCGCTGACTACAGAGCAAAACTCGCCATATTGCTGGTATTAACTGGTGTTGAGGTTGAACAGGGCCAGATGATCTTAGAGCAAAATCGTGGTTTCTTGAGAAAAGCGGTAAAACAAATTCAGTCTTGTCAGACCGCGACATAAAACACTAATTCAAACTCTGATATAGCTCTGTTAGCCAATCCGCAGAGCTATCCGATATTTCACAATTTATCAATTTAGCCTTATCACTCAGTTTTGTTTTTCTAAATAGAGCGAGGTGTTTGGTTGCATCAACCACAATCAACTCGTAACCAGATTCGATGTACCAAAGTTGATCCGATAAATAGGGTAGGCATTGAAACACGTCCTTTCGGCTACCGTATGTGTCATTCATCAATGGCATTTGCCAGATACTTGTTTGCCCATACCCACCATCATTCAATAACAACTGCAATAAAACCGACAACTCATGCGACGTGGTTATCAACTGATAGGGTAAAAGTTGAGCATCTGTCACACCTTTATTTTCGAGCTTCAGGTAAGTGGACGTTAAGCCAAGCGGCTCAAAAACATTGAGTTTTAAATATTCCGACAAACTCATGCCGCTAATTCGCTCAACCAGATAACCTAATAGCCGATCGTTGATGGAGCTGAATTGCTTTTGTGTATTTAATCCGTGTACGTAGGGCTCTTTTTCAACTAACGCCTGCTTGATTCGAATATTTCGATCTCGATATTGCCACTTCGTCAAATCACGTTCTATTGGTTCGAGGGGTGACTCATGGATCAGTGATGGACCGTAACCAGAACGGTGTGATATCAAATGTGCAATTGTTCGATACTCACGTCCAGCCTGAACATACTCTGGTAGGTAACTGACTAGTTTATCCTGCTTATTAACCAGGCCTTGATCTAATAAGGCATTGATTGCCAACAATGTAGCTATGTGTTCACCAACAAACTCTAACCTCACATCACCGTCTTGCTGACTTTGATATCTTTGACTTTCATGAATCACAATTTCATTGCTGATAGCTCTATCCAATGCTTTTGAGCGATTAAACTTTGACGTTTTAATTTTATGATTAAGGACAGGCTGAGCGATACGGATCAGCCCTTTATCGTAAGGAATGCCAATCAACTCCATGACGTTTTTTCCATCCTTAGTCAGATGACTAATATTGATCTGGCGAACACCTTTTAATTTAGACTTTGATTTTTTGAGATCTACGAGATGGCCATTTACTCGCACAACTGCATCTGAAGGCAACTCGGAACTAATGATCAGTTCGCCCTTGCCCTTTAAACCGTAAAATCGATGAAAAACTGTTTTACTCGTGTTCTTAATTACTGATTTTTCTGGTCCAAAAAAGGTTGATGCGTACCTCTTAAACAAGCGTTCGGCAGCATCAGCATGATATTTATCAATCAGGGCAAATAACGCTGCAGTCGTTGATATCGAAGGTAATGAGGTTAACTCCCATGGCACAAAGTGCGTTTGAAATGCATACAGCACGTCCTGAGTTTGTTGGTCAAGCTCTCCGGTTACTTTGATCTTATAACCGTATATACGCAATGCCCTTTGAATTAATTCAACAGATGGCTCAGTTAACTCGAATAAGTCTTGATACAGTGTTTTAGTGTCGTCGTCATACCAAGCTCCTATGCCATTTTTATACAGTAGATACCAGGGAAATCTGGGACCTGGGTCACCTTTTCTTGCCGTTGCGACATCTGAATGACCAAGAATGCCTGTAGGTTCAATACCTGGGTGGCGCTGCATGATAGACTTTATTAGTTTGATTAATAAATCAATCTGCTTGGGATCAAAGTCTGGAAATCTGCAGGCTTGGTGACTGCCAAACTCAGGCCGTTTTTCTACGGTGTCGCGCCCATGACAAGCAGGCTGATTAACAATTTCTATTCCAATCGATGTATCGTTTAAATTATCACGCCCCTGCCACCAGCTGTCGCCAGCATGCCAGGCTCGGTTTTCCTCTTCCACCAATTGAATAACTTTGAGATCATTAAATTTATAAGACTCATCCATCGACTCAGGGATCAAATAGTGGCTACTGACCTGACCACTATTTTTTAACGCCCACATGGATTTTCTAAAATCTACAGCAGTAAAATGGATAATAAGTGACTGAATTCGATAATTTTGTGCCGACGAATCCTCTTTTTCTATTGGCAACGTCTGACAACTGATCAAAGATATAAGAACAAATAGAGTCAGAATGACTCTGATGACAAACGACATTTACGTTTCCACTAAAATTAGATTGGTATAAGTCACAACAAGAACCGTCAAACCAGACAAACTCTCGAATGCAATTGAATGAATATCATGAATAAAACAACGACGTTTAGCAAACTCAAACGTTACAAATGGTACGCAAATCTAATTTTAATTTTCGCGTTTATAGGTTTTGTAATCGTGGACTATCTGATTATTTCAGCTGCGATCAATCAAGCCATCGCGTCCAACGGCCCCATACCTCATTTTAACAATGGTTTTATATGGGGCGCGCTGTTATTGGGCTTGCTACTGGTGTTAAACATAAGTTTAACCATCACAGATAAATGTTTAACCAGTTTGGTTAAAGAAGAAACTGAGAGTTAACCTTCTCGTAATCTATTTTGCCAAGCGAAATCAATCTCCCAACTAGCGCAGGTTTCTAACGAGATATCACCTGCTCTTGATCTGTCATGTGTGCAGAATGATATTTACCCAACGGAAGTGTCGCCACTATCTGACGGTTTACCCTTCGTGCAACCGTGACATAATCCAGCATGACAGAGTTAATCGCGGTGCCTATCATCTTAACAAGTAAATTATCGGAGTCGCCCGATGTATCTTCAACAATCAGCTCTTTGCGTTGCCATAATGTTTCGCCTGTGTGAGTAGAGACGAGCTTGAATTTGAGTGCAACGGTGACATTGCCTGATGTTAATAAATAGTTGGTATTCCATTTTTCAATGGTCACAAACAAGACACTGTCAGCACCGAATAAAGTTTGGAATCGCTGTGGCTCAATGTTCACTAATTGTTGGCCATCGACAATCCCTTCAGTGGCAAAAAACTGGTGGCTATTTGGCACTGAAAATACGTAATAACCGGCCTCCGCAAGGGGTTGAGTTACGGTGGAGGAAAACAGCTGCGGAGCGTCTGCCGCTGTTGATAAATTGATAGCGGGAATGACCAAAATAGATGGCGGCTTCTCTTTATACATATTGGGGTACGCCTGGCTCTTCGTTAATCCAGTCGATTGGCACCCACTTAATGCGACAAAACAGAATAAAACAATCAATAGGCGCATCTATTCCTCCAATTGACTTAAAGCTCGATTAACCATGACACTCGATTCAGGATAGTTGGTTAACTCTAACAATAATAATTGACGTCCACGTGAAGGACTGCCTCGCTCTATTTCTAACATTGCCAGCTCATACGCCAAGCCTGGCGCCACTCTGCGCCCCTCATCGAGAGAACGCTCAATGATCTTCTCAAGTGTTGCGATATGAGCGGCCATTGTTTCCGCCGTTGGTGTCTTTTGATATTGATACGAAGTATCGGAATAATCTCCCCAATAGTACAGCGACTGACTGGCCACACAGCCAGTCAACATTAACCAGCTCGTTAATAGGATTAAAAAGAGCTTCATGGCACCACTACTTCAACCGTTTGTCCATTTGTCACAAATACCTTTTTACTCAGTACTGCCTTACCCGCCTTATATACCACGACATGATGCGCACCGATTGAAACCGGGAAATCCGCCACTAATTTGCCATTAAGCTCGTACTTTTTGATATCTTCATTTACCACAGTTTGAAACTTATCCACCTCCAACACACTATTAGTAAAATTACCCTGTAGTTGCAGATAAGCTTCTTCTGATTCCTGAGTGGTGTAAGATGTGCTGCTACATGCTGTTAGTAGACTCACCATAATTATTGCGAATAGCTGTTTTAACATGGTCTTTTCCTTAAATTTCTCGAATGCGATAATCGTTTAACTTTTTAAGTACGATGTCGCCAGATACCAATTTCGCGGTGCTGATTTCAGATTCTCCTGAACCAATGGTTTGTGTTACCTGCAACTGTCCAACAACCTCACCCGGTAGTTCAATCAGCATTCCGGTTTGAGGGTTTTTCACCTTTTTACCCGGCTTATAAACGTTTAGTTTCAAACCCGCTTCCAATCCTTGTGACTGACCACCAGAGATCACAAAAGTACCATTTTCATGACTCAGCAAATAGGACTGCCATGGCATGTCCATCAAGTTATTCATAACGTTGCCAACCAACTTCGAAATCGCAGCAGAAATCGCTCTATCGTCTAAAGCGCTGTTATAGGCCGCCGTTTGCCCTACACCAAATACCTGATTCGCTTCTGCCGTTGCGCTTCCCGAAGCCTCTTCTGAATAAATTACTTGAGACGTTTTCACATCAATTAACCGTATGTTTACCGTTGCGCTGGCTTTTTGAATTTTGTTGCGAGAGAAAATCCCCACTTCACTTTCCGTTTCTCGCCCAAACTCAGATACCGATCCGACAATCATGTAGTCAGCACCGACTTTTTCTGTTTGTGCGTGTTTCTCCGCTTCTAACAAGGCAATGTCACTGCGCTCAAGCAATATGAATTTATTGCTGGCAGTGAGGCGTGAGGACAGAATATCACTTGCCTGTTTCCCCAGTCTGTTGTTGTTATTATCGACAAAGATACTCTGTCCTCGTTTGGTCTCATCGCTAAAACGACCGATTGCTACTACGCGCTTTAGTCCAGAATGTTTTTCCCGTGAAAGTTCATCAATTATCGGCGGCTGAATAAGTGGTTCATTATATTGTGGCTGCGTTGCCGATGTGCAGGCCGTCAATGAGACAACGGCCAAAAAGGGTAAGATGATACGTTTCATGATCAAATCTTCCATAATGGTTTTCAAAGTAACCCCATTAAATCAGCTCACCCTTAACCGAAGCTGAACAGTTCTTTTTCTGAGCAATAAATTTGCAGAATAAGATTTTCAGGCTCAAAACTGCTTGTTTAAGCCTATATATTCCCGATATTCTCCAATATTCATCTTCTTATTCACGCTGGAATAAAAAAATATAAAGAGGAATTTTTAAGAAAGGATGTAAATCATGACAATTGGTAAATTATTAAAAGAATATCGCGTGAGCAAAAACCTGAGCCAACCCGAGCTCAGTGAAAAAGCAAATATAGAGCAATCCTATTTATCGAAAATAGAAAACGACAAATCATTGCCATCGGACGAAATTTTTGAAGCCATTCTGTTGGCCATGGATATACCACTCGCCGAGTTCGTATCAAAAGAAGAGTATTTAGCAAGTCCAAACTCATATAACCAACTCCCTATTCTCAAACAACACTTTGAACAACAGAAAAAACAAACTCAGGTATCCCAGAGAAACTTTCTGTATCTATGTACATTATTCATCGCGTTAGGTGTGGCCTCTTTTTATTCCGGATGGCGAGCCACATTATTTAGTGATCAAATTTATATATATGAATCCAATGGTTTAGTACTTAAGAATGAGCCCATCGATATTTTTAACCGCAACATAGCCGATCTGGTTGATCGCAGCGAGCCTGGACACGAACAAAAGCTACGAAAATTAAGATTCTCTTTGGCTCCCAGAAATACAAACGAATATCAAAATCATTCAAGCTACATGGGCGAAGATTATGTGCAAAACTTGCCGGATGGTCGAAGACTCTTTCGTCTTGATAAAACCAAATACGTTCCAAACGTAGCTAACGGTATGTTGCAATTCTTTGGCGTATTATTGATTTGCCTCGGTGCTATCGGCTTTATCGTGGAACGGAAGGTATACCCGTGATCAAAAAGGGGAAAGCCATCGCTTTCCCCTTCTCAATTTAAGTATTTTTCATTTTCTTATTATACCTTTTTAATTAAATTTCTGATCTAATAGAGGCTGTTTTCACAACTCTTATAAACAGCCTTGAATTTAGAAACATCAAAACAGCTTTTAGCCCTATCAAGAAAAGAACCCAACGCTAGAAAG
>Ga0213832_1000228_pt1 | contig 70315 bp, 51 predicted proteins | sample SWATP13_FD_161660 | JGI IMG/M metagenome (GOLD analysis project Ga0213832, IMG submission 161660) | Coastal seawater microbial communities from Marineland, Florida, United States - SWA TP1 #3 | ecosystem: Environmental > Aquatic > Marine > Coastal | place: USA: Florida | collected 2016-08-06 | reverse complement strand
AAAAGTGCGGGAATGGATTGCATCATGGTGAAAGACGGAAAAATCCAACTTTAGCGATTAAAGTTGCAATGACACCCTTATTTGTATTATAAAACTATAAATACAATTACAAAAAGGTTATTCATATGTCATTGCAATGTGTTTTACAAGGTTTAAAAACAACTCATCAAACAGCCAGTTCGAACACGAAAAAGTCGCGCGGGCTTTATGCATTGTTGGTGACATGCGGGATTGCCCTTACACCAGCGTGTGCTCATCAAGGAGATAACATGACGACTTCCCCTTCAGCATCAATGACGGCTTATGGCGTACTTGCTGATCAAACGCCAGTTAATCAAGTAACGCTGACTAACAGCAATGGTATTAGCGTTGATGTGATCAACTACGGCGGTATTATCACGCGTATTGAAACACCTGATGCAAAAGGCGAAATGGGTAATATTGTACTGGGTTTAGATAACCTAGAAGCGTACACAAAAGCAACGACTTACTACGGTGCCATCATCGGTCGTTTTGGTAACCGTATCGCAAACGGTAAATTCACGTTAAATGGCACTGAATACCAATTAGCAACCAACGATGGTGACAACCATTTACATGGTGGTGTGCAAGGTTTCGATAAAAAAGTGTGGAACATGACACCGTTCACGACACAAAATAGCGCAGGTGTTACCTTAAGCTTAGTGAGCCCAGATGGTGACCAAGGTTACCCAGGTGAAGTAACCACTGAAGTGACTTACACGCTAACGAACAACAACACGCTAGATATGCAGTTTATTGCCACAACAAGCAAGCCTACTATCATCAATATGACGCAACACAGCTACTTTAACCTAGCGGGTAAAGGCGACACTCTTGATCACCAAATGCAAATTAACGCAAAAGCAATTACCCCTGTCGATGGCGGCTTGATCCCAACGGGTGAGTTGATGGATGTGGCAGGCACACCGTTTGACTTCCGTACAGCTAAAGCAATTGGCCAAGATATCAAAGCAAGCAACGAACAGCTCAAACTTGGCAAAGGGTATGACCATAACTTTGTGCTTAAAGACACGCCAAGCAATGAGCTTATTGAAGCAGCGACGGTTTACGAAGCAAACTCTGGCCGTACGTTAACAGTTTACACAGAAGAGCCTGCGGTACAGTTTTATTCAGGTAACTTCTTAGACGGTAGTACCAAGCAAGCGTCTGGCTTAGTGCATAATTTTAGAAGTGGTTTTTGTTTAGAGCCACAGCATTTCCCTGATGCACCCAACCAGCCAACGTTCCCAAGCACAACTTTACTGCCGGGTGACGTGTATTCAACACGCATTGTGTACGAATTTGGTACAAAATAAAGGAACACAAACGTGAAAACAACAAAGCTTAAAAACGCAATGCAAAAGGCTGGTTTAGCTAGCCTATTTGCCTTGTCGTTTGGCGCGCTGACGGGCTGTCAGACTACGGCTGAAGACAACACAGCCAAAGCAGATGTCGCAGCCACAGCAAAAGCGCCAATTCAAGATGATGGTATTTTTACCAACCCACTTTTTCCTAATGGTGCCGATCCATGGCTTGAGTATTGGGATGGTAACTATTACCTAACCACAACAACATGGACATCTGAGTTAGTGATGCGTAAATCACCAACACTCGCGGGCCTTGCTGATGCAACACCTATCAATGTTTGGTCTGATTCAAACCCTGAACGTTGTTGTAACTTCTGGGCGTTTGAGTTCCATCGCCTAAAAGGGCCAAACGGCTACCGTTGGTACATGATGTACACAGCTGGTACTGATGGCACTTTAGATAACCAACACTTAAATGTATTAGAAAGTGCCGGTGATGATCCTATGGGTCCATACGAATATAAGGGCGCATTAATGCCTAACGTATGGAACATCGACGGTAACTACCTAACATACAAAGACAAGCTGTATGTGATTTACTCTCAATGGCAGGGCGATCAGCAATTAAATATTATTGCTGAAATGGAAAACCCGTGGACACTGAAAGAGAACTCACCGCATACGGTGATCACGCGCCCTGAGCTAGATTGGGAAATCAGTGGCCGTAAAGTCACTGAAGGTGCTGAAATATTACAGCACAATGGCCGTACGTTTATGACGTACTCAGCGAGCTTCTGTAATACTCCTGATTACAAACTAGGTATGCTTGAGCTTGTTGGTGACGATCCGCTTAAAGCGAGCAGCTGGAAAAAATACGAAAAGCCAGTATTTGAGCGTACAGAAGAAGTGTTTGGCCCTGGCCACAATGGCTTTTTCACATCGCCAGACGGCACAGAAGATTGGTTAGTTTACCACGGTAATGATTCGGTAGAGAACGGTTGTAGTGCGACGCGTTCATTACGTGCGCAAAAGTTTACTTGGAATGACGATGGCACGCCAAGCTTTGGTAAACCATTAACACCAGGCGTTGAAGTCGCACCGCCATCAGGTGAATACGGTCCACTGGTAACACGAGTGCAAGGTCAGCGCTACCAATTAGTGAATGCAACAAGCGGCTTATGTTTAGATATTGCAGCTGATCCACAAGATGCACGTGCTGTACAACGTCAGTGTGCGAGCACCAATGGTCAATGGGTTATTGATGCAACAACAGATGGTTTTGTTCGTTTAGCTAACCGTGAAGATAGCAAGTTTTTAGAGCTTGAAAACTGTAATGATGCCGATAACGCTAAAGTACAATCTGCAGCATGGCGCAATAATTTCTGCCAGCAATGGAAAGTAGCACCAAGTACAGATGGTAATGTCTCTATTACTAACCGTTACACAGGCAAGCCATTAGCGGTTGCTGGTTGTTCTGCCGCACAAAACCAAGCGGTTTTACAGCAAAGCGACGCAACAGCGTGTGGCGACTGGCAATTACGCCCTATGGGCAGTGTTGTCGTATTAAGCCAACAAAGTGGTAAAGCACTTAGCGTGGCTGGTACGGTTAAAGCGGGTACCAATGTTGAGCAACAGGCTTTTACGCATAAAGATGCACAGCAATGGTTCTTCACACCAACAGATACAGGCTATGTAAGCCTTAAACAAAGTGCTGATAGCGAGTTCTGTGCTGCGGTAGCTGATAATGCCTTAGTACCAGGTGCCAACGTCGAGATGGCTTCTTGTGCAGCGAAAACAGCACAGTGGCGTATTGCTCCGGTAGAAGGCGGTGGTGTTATGCTGATCAACCGCTACACAAAACAAGCGCTTGGTTTAAGTAACTGTGGTTTAGCTGAAAACACTAACTTCGCACAACAACCTGATTTAGGTAACAAGTGCCAAGTGTTCCATCTGCGTGAACCAAATTAAGTTATAAGTAAAAAATCGACTCAACCAAAGCCACTTCATTTATGAGTGGCTTTTTTGCGCTCATTTTCATACCAGCGCACTAATTAATACCCCTGGATCGCTGATACCGGCCTCTTTCATTGCATCTGCGATAGCTTGGCTTAGTGACATAACTTGGTTTTGTAACCCCATGACTATTTCAAGTTGTATTTCGATTTGTGTTTTAACTGCATCATCTTGTTGGTTTTCTGAGGCTTGTAGTTTTGCAAGTTGCTCTTTTGCTTGCTCAAGTTGTTCTTTTAAAAGTTCTAACTGGGCGAGCATTTTTTGAATTGCAGCTGGCAGTTCACTCTTTTTTTCTTGCGCTTTTGTTTCTGCTGTTTGTTGTCCAGAAAGAGTTGCTCTCTCAGCAATAGAGAAACGATAGTCGGATGTAGTATCGTCTTTTGCCGTCGATTTTTGGTTATCTATGTTCAGGGCATGCGCTAACGAGTTAATATTCATCGCGGTTAAGTATAAGTGAAGAATAAGTTAGTATCGGCAATGGGGACTATTTCTTTAGCTTTTATTTAATGTGGCACTGGAGCTGTTACCTCGATACCGGCAAATTGGTATCGAGGTTTTGATTAATCTGCTTTAAAGAAACTAATTTGTCGTTTGAGCCCTTCGGCAAGGGTTTTTAAGTCGTCAGCAGAGCTTATTGTGCCTTGGGTGCGCGCTTCACTGTCTTTTGCAAGTTGACTTATTTGATGAAGGTTTTGTGTTATTTCTTGTGCGACTGTGCTCTGCTGATCGGTCGCTTCAGCAATGTTACTTGAGGAGCGGGTTAATTCCCCAATACTGATGGTAATAGACTCTAATTGCTCTCCTGTTTTTTTGCCTTCTTCTGAAGACTTAAGCCCTAGCTGCTGGCTTTGTTTCATCTTTTCTGCCGCCATGGTAACTTGGCTTTGTAGTTGCTCGATAGTTTGGCTTATTTCGACAATCGATTTTTGTGTGCGCTGAGCTAAAGTTCTGACCTCATCGGCAACAACTGCGAAGCCTCGTCCTTGTTCACCTGCTCTGGCCGCTTCAATTGCTGCATTTAGGGCTAATAAATTGGTTTGCTCAGCAATGGCATTAATAACCTCAGTCACTTTACTTATTTCATTGCTAGCATCATTCACCTTTTCTACCGTATCATGGCTATTATTAAGTTGCTGACTAAGCAGCATTAAATCATTGATGACTTGCGTTAATTGGCTTTGTCCTGATTGGGCATCTTTATCAACTTGAAGTGTCTGGTTCGCGCCTTCAGTGGCATTATGTGCAACATCTTTTATCGAGCACGACATTTGCTCTATTGCCGTTGCAATTTGCGCGGTTTGTGCCATCATTTCATGGGCTTCTTGGCCATTTTGTTGTGCTAAGTGGTGAGCCGCTGATGCTTGTGTTTCAAGTTGTACTATTGATGTTTGTAAAGCCAGTATTAGCTTTTTAAGCTCCACAGACATTTTACTTACACTTGCTGTAATCGTTATTACTTCGTTGTCACTGGGCTGGTTAGTGGCTTCGATGTGCTGCAATAAGTCACCTTTACCTAGAGCATCAACTGTTTTGGTCAGTCTTTTAAGTGGTGCGAGTGTCCTTACTAGTCCCCAAAACAGTAAAAGGCTAATCATGATAACGCCGGCGATAGAGGCCAGTGCATTCACACGCATTAATTGCCAGCTTTCGTCATTTAGCTCATGTGCTTTTACACGGGCGAGTAGTGTCCAATTCCAGCCTTTTACTTTTTTTGCAAGTGCAAACATCGCTTCATTGTGTTGGTCGGTGTAATAGACATGTTCGTTTGAGTCGGTTTGCTCAATCGGCAATCCTTGCAAGGTTTGCTTTGTTAACTGTTCTCCTGATTGACTATGCGGACCTACAATAATTGTGTTATTGGCATTATTGAATAGTAACAGCTTCCCTGATTCTTCTATTGTTAGATTTGCAACAGACTCTCTGAGGGCATTAAGAGAGTCGTTTATATTAAAGCCAATATAAAGTATACCTATGACCCGGTTAGTACTATTTTTAATAGGCTTATACACAGTCATGTATTCATTTCCGAAGAGTTTAGCGTACCCTTCATATTCTTCTCCCGCAATGAGCTTTTCGTAACCTGGGTGCTTGTTTCCTAGGTAAGTACCTACAGCTCGTTCGCCATTGTCTTTTTTTAATGACGTGGCAATACGGAAAAAGTCATCACCATCTCTTACAAAAACTGTTGCATTGCCTTTTGTCAGATCTGCATAACGATCGACCATATTCATATTGTTATTAATTAACTCGCCGTTATGCGCTAATGATGGAACCTGATATTGACCGACTTGTGTTTTTTGTTCACTTAACGTAATTGAACCAGAGTACATATCGCTAAATACATTTGCATTTCGCCGTGCAATGGCAAGTAAGCTGTTATATTGAAGTTCGAGGAGAGATGATATTTGGTTAAGGTTAGCCTTGATCGTATGTTCACTTTTATTAGTTAAAATTGTTTTAGCACTGAAATAAGATGAGGCACCAACGATGGAGAATACACATAAGGATAATATAAATGCGAGTGCACCAATTTGTTTTGCTATAGGCCAGTTCCGAAAGTTCATAGTACGCCCTTTAAATAGTAGCATTGTGTATAAGTTAGTTATTAACTCATAAAATGCCAATGTATTGGTAATCTACTTATCGGCAGATCAGCTTAATAATGAATGATTATTTTGTTTTAGGTAAGAAAAAAGCCGAGTTTTCACTCGGCCTTTCCTGACAACACATAAGTAAGGTGAGACAGCTCACCTTACTTATTACTCTTCTTGTGCAGAAGCTGCGTCAAAGAGTGCTTTTATTTCTTCAGCACTAATCGCACCGTTGAAAATTTTCAGTTCATCAATAGCCCCGTTGTAGGGGGTATCCCAGTAGTTAACACCTAGGGCAAACTCGTTGGTTTCACCAGGGACTGTGAATACGCGAGGGAAACCGCCCGTTTCTAACTGTAGTTCACCGTTCACGTACATTTTTATCGTGTCGCCGTTGGTGCCATCAACCGTAAAGGCAAGGTGAGTCCACTCTTTGAGAGGAATACGACTATCTAGCTCAGCATTATCGAAGAATGCACCGTTATTTGCCCATAAGCGGGTAAGCGCCGTTCCAGACATTGATGGAACATAACTTAACCAAGTGTCCGCACTCGCACCCGCGAAGAATGCGGTTGTGTAATCTGTGAAGCTTTCAGGTTTCAACCACATAGATACAGAGTAGTCATTGGTGGTAATTAGGTTATCCGGTAAACGAACCCCCGAACCGTCAAGAAATACGGCTTGGCCTATAATGCCATCTACATAAGTAACATTGCCGCCAGTATTATTAATTAAACCGCCAGTTGGTTTACCCGCTGCGTAGGCACCGTTTAAAGCACTTAAGTCACCTTCAAAGCTGTACTCAGCAGGGGCAAGTGATTTTAAGGTTACATCGAATGACTTGGTATCTGTGAAGTCTTTGTATCGAATAGTAGCCGTTAATGTCACGACTTGGTCGCCAGCTGTCGCACTTGGCTGAGTGACAATAGCTGTGCCATTGACGGGTTTTAAATATTGTTCGTTGTTGGATGTCCAGCTGATCCCTGATACAAATGGACCAACGCGAGGTAATTCGAAGTTCTCACGTACTGCAGATATATCACCTAAATCAAGGGCATTTGTGATAAAGCCTTCAAACTGAGTTGGATCAGTTAAGTTGTTAATCGCTGCACCGTTAATATCTAGGCTATTGAGTGCGTAGTCATACACAATGAACTCATCAATTTGGCCTTGGAACGGTAAATCCCAGCCATAGTTTACACCTAATGCAAAGTTACCTGTTTGTGTATTAAACATGTCGGGTCTTTGTATTGAACCAATTCTTTTGCCATCTTTATAAAGAGTAGCTGTTTGGTCTACATAAGTAATTGCAATATGCGACCAAGCTAATGGGGCTGGTGTAGTTTGGTTTACATCACCCCAAACATCTTTATTATTTTCATCAAAATAATGGCTCCAAAGGAATGAAGGAGAATTTGCTGGTACGACACTTATCCAGTTATCAACGGATGCTGCGGCAAAGAAAGTTGGAGAAAAGTCTGTGATTTTCTCAGGATTAATCCAATAAGAAACGGTGAATTCTGAGGTTGTAATTAAATTATCAGGTAAACGAACACCCGTTGCACCGTCAAAGTTAAAGGCTTTACCTGTTTGACCATCAGCGAAAGCGGTTGTGCCTACACCTACATTTAATAGATTGTTGTCAGTTACACCAGCATCATCTAGATTACCTAAGGCGTCGCGTAGTGAATCTTCAAATTGATAATGGGCAATTGCATTTCTAAATTCAGGTCGTGCTTTTAGGTTTACATTGAATGTTTTTGTTGCAACTTCACCATTAAGCTCTAGCGTTGCAGTTAAAGTGACTGCTTGATCACCTCGATCCGGCGTTGGGATAAAAATAGAACCATCTGTATCAATATAATACTCATTGCTAGACTGCCAAGTAATTTTTGTACCTGCTTTGCCTTTCGTTGGAAGTGAGTAACCATCGTCAGCGATTGTAAGCTCAGTTTTTATATTTAACGCATCTTGTATTGTTGCTAGAATTGTCTCAGACTCATTAATTTGCGCAACTTTTGTGCCCCATACTGTCGCATTATCTAAAGATGAGGCCGAAAAAGTAACGACTAGATCTTGTTTATTGTCATCCCATTGCCATTTTGCGACCCCGTAATAAGTCCCTGAATCAAGCTCTAGTTTGATATTTGAGTCATCAACCATGTACCAGATACCCTGCTCATCACCGGTAACAGAATGATCTTCGTTAAGAGCAATATGCATTGAACGAATAGCGTCGGTGTTTACCTCATTACCGTGGTTGATAAACTTGTAATAACCGTAAAGTTCATCTGCCACAACCATGTTGTCGCCTTCAAGCGGCACATAGCGTTGTGGTGAAGCCACTGGCCAGCCTAATGAGTTGATAAACATTTCGTGAACACGCACTTGGTGCGCTTCTGAAGTTGTTGGGAACTCAGTCGATGTTTGCGGGAAACGTGTATGCGTTACTAAAATATGACGACCTGTCGCTTCATCGTAGTAAGCAGAGTTATGACCTGGTGATTGGTAGCCCCATGCTGGTGCTGTTTCGCCAAGTTCTTGCGTGTACTCAAAACCACCCATTAACTTTTCGCCCACTTCAAGTCCGCTCATTGCAGCAATGTCGTTACCAGCGTTATCTAGGTAAGGGCCGTCAGGTGTTTTTGAGCGAGCAACACGGATGTTGTAACCATCGTTTAGCGCAAAACCAGCGACTGAGTAGAATAGGTAGTAGTATTCACTTTCGGGGCTGTACATCACAAATGCACCTTCCATTGCTCGAAAGTCACCGCCTACCAGCTTTTTACCATAGCCTTGACCTGCTTCTGGCATACCGGTCTCTTCATTCATAGCTAGCACGAAAATACCGCCAGAATAGGAGCCGTAAACCAGCCAAAGTTTGCCGTTTGCATCATAGAAGGCTGCAGGGTCAATGGCGTTTGGATCAACGGCACCATTCCATGTCGTTTGACCGTTATCAAGTGGGTATGCTGAAAATTCAGCATCAGAGCGATAACCGCTGCGTAAGAAAATACCTTTGTTTTTATAAGGGCCTTCAATGCTGTCAGCTTCGGCTAAGCCAAGGTAAGAGCGATTCCAGCACACTTCATCAACCACATCTGCGGTATCTGGGTTATCTTGTGCGCAGTGGTTATAGTAGAACCAAAATTTGCCATTTGGCGCTTTGATTACATCTGCTGCCCAGTTTCCTGTGAAGCCACCTGTCCACTCAATACCTTCGGCAATTTCAGCTGTGTAGTTGTAGTCAAATAGTGGGCTTTCGTTAACAGCTGCGTTAGCTGAGAGGCTCGAAATTATTTCCCAGTTTAAGAGATCAGTTGATTTAGCGGCAGCAAGATGAGAGCCAAAAATATAATAGGTGTCGTCAACTTTAACCACAGAAGGATCGTGCACGCTTACATTAGTCATCATGACACTACCTGATTCAGTGTATTGAACACTGCTGCTTACACTTGGTTTTGCACTTTGCGGGTCGGCAACCGCAGGTGATGAGTCAAGCTTAGTACCCTCTTCTTTACCACAACCTGTAACAGCCAAAGAGCAAGCTATGATCATGGCTAATTTATTTAATTTCATTTTATGTGTCCTCTTGAAACTGGGATTCATTTTTTTATTCGATTGTTGTCAATAAAATTGCCGCGTGCCTATATCAAACTAATAAGAACGTAGTATTGTAATTTTATAGTACTATTTGAAATGTGCAAATACTTTTGCAAATGTAATTGAGGTGTAAACGCAAGGTTTCATATTTTACAATGTGTATAGGCGTATTTTTAATTTTTTTGAGAGGCCGATTTTGATGTTTGCTGAGCCATATTTAGCTTTTTAATTTAATTTTAGACTAGAAGAAGGCGAGGAAAGTGTTTATTTGTATTATATATAGGCAATAAAAAGGGCTCTTAAAGAGCCCTTCTTGAAATTATTTGTCTTGTTTACTGAGGCCTTCAGTGGTCATAATAATGCGCTTAAGCGTGCCATCTTCGTTGTAGTAAAGTGGCTCAATAGCGACCGAACGACGAAAACGCCCGCCACTTGGTTTGCCATCAATCGGTGGCACTGCACCAGTATGGTAAATAAAGTAGTCTTTACCTTTATATTCGATAATTGATTGGTGGTTGGTTTCGCTGTTACCCGCTATTTCATTCAAGATGCCTTTATATTCCCAAGGCCCGTGAATGCTTTTACTCATGGCATAACAGATCTTCTCTGGGAACTCACAGGCATAAGATACATAGTAGTTGTCGTTTTTCTTGTGAACCCATAACGCTTCGGTAAAGTTAGGCAAGTCCAGCGTTTTAATTTCACCATCAAGAGACAGTAAGTCGTCGCTGAGCTTTACATATTTAGGCATTAAGTTACCAAAGAACATGTAAGTATCGCCGTTTTCTTCAGTGAAAATAGCAGGGTCGATGTCGTCCCAATCATTTGGCGTATGTTTGGTCATGTCATCGGTTACAAGCGCATGACCAATGGCATCTTTAAATGGACCTGTTGGTGATTTAGAGGTGGCAACACCAATTGCAAAACCGGGTTTTGTGTCATTGTGGCGCACTGTGGTAAAGAAATAGAAAGTACCATCACGCTCAATCATGTGTGAAGCCCACGCTTGGCCCTTAGCCCATTTAAAGTCAGTGGCTTTCATTATTGGGCCGTGTTTTTTCCAGTTCACCATATCGGTAGAAGAAAAAGCCAGCCAATCATGCATTTCAAAGAAGACATCATTATTAGGGGCTTCATCATGGCCTGTATAAAGGTATACGGTGTCGTTGTGTACAAGTGCAGCTGGGTCAGCAGTAAATACATCGGTAAACAGTGGATTTTGTGCAACGGCTAAACTGCTTGAGAAGAGTAAAGGCAGTGTTAAGGCTTTGAGTTTCTTCATGAGTGTCCTCTTTGACTAATAATTGTTGTTCGAGCTATTACTTTGTCCACACTTAGATCTAACTTAAACAGCCCAAGTAATAAGCACTGTACGTTAAATTATACTGGGTAACTGATTGTTTACATCGCAACGATTTAGTCAGTGCAGTTAAAAGTAAACTTATATTGTATTATTGTATTTCAATATTAATAGTAGCATTAAAATGTGCAAGGTAAATAACTTGTTAGTCCTTTCTTGTTGTTTCTTATAAATTAAAAGAGAGTTTAGATGATCTGTTACTCATCTTTATCTTAATGATTATTATAGCCTTTTCATGGTTTTTTATATTTAAAATAGCCTTTCATATGTTTGTAACATGCTATAATCAAAGTGTTTTTGTAAACATAGCGACACTTATTTTAATTTATTAATTTTGAGTTGACTGTTAAATAGTCATACAATATGATTAAAGTTCAGGCAGCAAAGTATTAACATAAAAAATGTAGATTCACTCGCGCACCGTTTTGACAACATACGATGCACAATACAGTGGTCTCGCTTCGGTAACTGAATGGGGAAAGTTCAGCGGGCCGATATAACTATAATTTGGAGAACACCGCTTATGTTTAAAAGAACACACATAGCCAGTGCTGTAGTTATGGCATTTACTTGTCAATTTGCTTTTGCTCAAGAGGAAACGCCAACCACTCCTGAGAATAGCGCTGATGAAATGGAAGTGATTCAGGTATCTGGTATTCGCGGCAGCTTAAACAAAGCATTAGATGAAAAGCGTGCAAGCGTTCAGATAGTCGATGCCATTGTTGCAGAAGATATTGGTAAGTTTCCTGATAATAACGTGGTTGAAGCATTACAGCGTGTAACGGGGGTACAAACAACGGGTCGTGGTGCTGGTGAAGTAAGTGCAGTTTCAATTCGTGGCTTAACCGATGTTAATACAACTATAAATGGTCGTGCCATCTTTACTGGTGCGGGTCGTGATGTTTCACTACAAGATATTCCAGCAAGCCTTTTATCAGGCGTCACTGTTTATAAAACGCGCTCGGCAGATCAAATTGAGCGTGGTATCGCAGGGGCAATTGACATTAAAACGCACCGTCCATTCAACTTTGAAGGTGAAAAAGTCGTTTTAGCAGCACGTGCAATTTATTCTGATCAGTCTGATGAAATTGATCCTAATATCAGCGCCCTCATTAGCAATCGCTGGGATTTAGAGGGAGCTGGTGAATTTGGTGCGCTATTTAACGTCTCTTATGCAGAAACTAATTATCGCGATGACACAATAACAGCGGGCGCGGCATTCCCATTCTTTACAGATAAACCAGCTGTTGGTTATTCACCTTATTCTCGTATTCCAAATAATGACTCGCAGGGGAATTTGATTTGGCAGGCGGGACTTGAAAGTGGTTTGCCTTCGGCTGCTGGTTCAACATTAAATGTTGATGGTGTACCAACAGAATATTTGTTAGCTCGAGATGCGATTTTCGGTACGTCTTTTACAGGTGTTCGCAAACGACCTGCTGCATCAATATCACTCCAATGGGCTCCTAATGAAACGTTGGAAATTACAGCGGAAGGTTTCTATACCGGTTATGATAATCAGTCTCAAAACGCATTATGGTTCTCAAATACCTTTGAAAATGGTAATGGGAATATTGATACCCCCGTTGTGTTTGATGGTACTAATGTCATTAAAGAGAAACAAGCTATTGGTGCTGGTGGCTTCCAAAGTGGCGACTCTAACTCTGAAAAAACAGACAGTTACCTATATGCACTCGGCGCCGAGTGGCAAGCAAGTGATTACTTAACAATTAACACAGAACTTGTTTATCAAGAAAGTGAGTTTGAAAGCGACTTTTTTGGTATGCGGTTTGATCGTGTTGCTACAGGGTTAGATGTAGACTTTAATGATAATGACGGAATGCCAGGTATTGCATTTTGGGATGATCCGAATACAGCTTTAAATGAAGCAGACATGGCAGCCATCGAAAACTGGAATGCGAGTACATTATACGATAATGGCGGAGGCAACCGAGGCGACGCTCTTACATTTACTTTTGATGCGGAGTACTTAATTGGCGGTACATATTTCGATAAAGTAAAATTTGGTGGTCGTTATGAAAACCGCACCGCAGAGGAGTTTACACGTACTCAGGACAGTGGCATAGCGGATACATCTCTTGCAAGTCTAATTGAACAACTTGCAGCAGCGGGTGCATCGGGTGATGGCTCAGGTGTGGTGTATCAAGTTAATGATTATTTAGATGGTCGTGCAGACGTTTTTGATAGCTTTATTACAGCGGACGGTGGTTACTTACTAAATAATGCGAATGCAATTCGCGGGATTTACGGACTTGAAGCGGAAGATAAATATAAAACCTTTGATATTGAAGAAGATTCATATGCACTTTATGCAACAACGAACTTTTTCTTAATCGAAGATATCAGTGGTGAAATTGGTGTACGTTATGTGAGCTATGAACAAGATATGAAGTTTACAGCTGAAACTGGCACTAATACCAATGTATTTGATACTAGCTCTGCAACTGCAGATGTAAGCAAAGTTCTACCAAGCTTTATGCTTAACTGGAATATTACCGATGATGTGGTTGGCCGTGTAGCGTATACAGAAACGCTGCGTATGCCTAACTTTGCTGATTTGAATGCGCTTCAGTATTGGACTGATCCACTTACTGAGGGGGCGATTTATGGGGAAGGTACTGGCGGTAACCCTGAATTAAAACCGACAGAATCGACTAACTATGATGTTTCCCTTGAGTGGTATTTTGCTGATACAAGTTCACTTTACGCAGCATATTTTAAGCGTGAAATTGAAGGCCTAGTTGTACCTGGCCGCAAAACGGTTGTACGTGAAGGTAACGATGGCGTCACTCGTCCATACGTATTAAGTGCACCCGTTAATGCTTCCAATGGTGAGTTATCAGGTTTCGAGTTAGGTTTAGTTTATTTCCCTGAAGAATTACCAGAATACTTAAATGGCTTAGGTGTGCAAGCAAGTTACACACTGCTTGATTCATCTCAAGACACGCCTGACTTTGACGAAGCAGGTAATATTTCTCGCTATGTAGAATCAGAGATGGCGGGTGTATCTGATGAATCATATAGCATCGTAGGTATTTATGAGCGTGATTCATTCGATATGCGTTTATCTTATGTATGGCGTTCAGAGTTTTATACGGGTAATGAAGCCGCTATCTTTGCTAATCCTTTGCAGTTTTGGAGCCGCCCAGAACAAAGCTTAGACTTCCAATTTAGCTACAATATCAATGAAGATTTTGTTGTGACCTTTGATGCAACAAACATCTTAGATGATGTTTACCAAAGTTACTACGGTGAAGGCAACGACAACCTATTTAACTTTAGTAATGCTATTTACTCACGCACATTTGCCTTGGGTGCACGTTATTCTTTCTAATTCTTAATTAGACCCAAAAACCCCAGCCCTGCTGGGGTTTTTTATTCGTAAAGCGCATGTTTGTTATCAGTCGAAAAGTGTTGCGATTTAATTAGTATGATAATACTATTAATTAAATTAGCATTAAATTTACAAAAATAACGAACGCAATGGCCAAGCTGTGTACTATCTAGGGCTGTAAATTTATTTGATACGCAGTGTTGAAGGCTTGTCATCATTGCTCGAAATAGTGAGCGTTGCTCATTATTGACCATTTAGGGTGTTGTTGTATGGAATCTCAAAAGTTATCCGTTGTAGAAAAGGTCGGCTTTGGTGCCGGTGACATGGCAGTGAATGTCATGGTAGCAGCGTTATTCTATTTTATGTCTTTCTTTTACACCGATATTTACGGGCTTGATCCGGTTGATATGGGTGTGTTGTTTTTAGTGGCGCGTTTTGTTGATGCCTTTACCGATCCTTTAATGGGAGTGATCACCGATAAAGTGAAAACGCGTTGGGGTCAGTTCCGTCACTGGTTCTTATTTTTATCTGTACCTTATGGTCTGTCGGTGATTTTACTCTTTACTACGCCTGATTTTGACTACAACATGAAACTAGCTTGGGCCTATGCGACTTACCTGTTTGCAACCTTAATGTTTACCGGTGTCGCTATTCCTTATATTTCTTACATTGGTGTCTTAACCGCCGATCCAAAAGAGCGTTTGTCAGCCAACGGCTACCGTATGTTTTTCGCTAAGATTGCCAATGTAGTGATTGTATTTTCAGTACCATTATTAGCGTCTTACTGGGGCGGTGGTAGTTTATCGTACGGTTATAAACTGGCCATGGCACTGGTATCGACATGTGCGGTGGCGCTATTCTTATTTTGCTTCTTCACTACTCGCGAACGTATTACTCACGAGCCACAAAAAGAAAGTGTGCTTACGCAATTAAAAGTGCTACTTAAAAACGATCAATGGTTATTGCTGTGTGCTGCATGTGTACTGGGTACGCTTGGTTATGCGATTCGCGGCAGTGTTGCTATGTATTACGCAACCTATTATTTAGGCGTGCCTGATTTAGCAGGTGCCTTTACCAGTGCGGGTATTGCAGCATCTATTGTCTCTATGGTAGCAAGCACCTGGATCACCCAGCGCTACTGTAAAATGAAGTTATTCCGTCAATCACAAATTGCTGTGCTATTCATCTCATTGCTCATGTATTTTGTGGTGCAGCCGGGTGATGTAATGATGGCGTTTGTGCTGTATATCATCTTGTCATTTGTGGTTGATTTACACGCGCCAGTATTCTGGTCTGCGATTGCAGAAGCTGTGGATTACGGTGAAATCAAAGACGGTGTTCGTGCATCAGGCCTATCGTTTGGTGGTATTTCATTCTGTCAAAAAGCAGGGGGTGGCTTAGCTGGCTTAGCGGGTGGTTTATTACTGGCATTTTTTGAGTACAAGCCTAACGTTGAGCAAACCGAATTCACCCTAATGGGCTTAGCACTGATGCTAACTATCATTCCTGGTGTATTCCACGCCTTACTAGGTCTGATTTTGAAAAAATACAAAATTACCGATGAGTACTATACGGATATGGTTATTCATAAGCGCCTACCAAACTAACCACTCTTTAAACGCACACACTAAATAAGTGTGTGCGCTTTGCTCTTTAAAATAACAATTCGCTGGGAGACAACAGTATGAACACATTCAAAGTTAGCTATTTAGCAAGCGTTTGCGCTGCAATATTAACTGTGAGCGGTTGCAGTGAGCTGCCAATAGACAGTAAACAAGCGGTTTCTGTAGAGCATGCTGAACATACCAGCGAACAACATTTATTTGCCCTAAACCAAGTCAGTTTAAGTGCCAGCCCGTTTTTACATGCGCAGCAAATTAATGTGCGTTATTTATTAGCACTTCATCCTGATCAGCTACTTGCTCCTTACCTGCGTGAAGCCGGTCTTGAACCAAAAGCGCCTAACTATGGTAACTGGGAAAGCACAGGCCTTGATGGCCATATTGGTGGTCACTATCTTTCAGCCCTGAGCCTTGCATGGGCAGCCACGGGTGACGAAGAATTAAAGCAGCGTTTAGATTACATGCTAAGCGAGCTGGATCGCGCTCAACAAGCCACAAGTGGTTACTTAGGCGGTATCCCAAATGGCGATGAAATGTGGCAGCAGATCGAAAAGGGTGAAATCAAAGCTGATTTATTCAGCTTAAACGACCGCTGGGTGCCGCTTTATAACATCGATAAAATCTTTCATGGCTTGCGCGATGCATACGACGTAGCCGGCAGTGATAAAGCAAAACAAATGTTATTTAAGTTAGGCGAATGGTTCTTAGCGACCACTGCTAAGCTCACTGATGAGCAAGTTCAACAAATGCTGTACTCAGAGCATGGTGGCTTAAATGATGTGTTTGCTGATATGTACTTTATTAGTGACGATGAGCGTTACTTAAAACTAGCTCGCCAGTTCTCTCATAACATCATTATTGAACCCTTATTACACAAAGAAGATAAGTTAACGGGCCTGCATGCCAATACGCAAATTCCAAAAATTATTGGTATGTTGAAAGTGGCTAATGCCAGCGATGATAAAGCATGGCAGCAAGGTGCTGACTTTTTCTGGAAAACAGTCAGCCAAGAGCGCTCAGTATCAATTGGCGGTAACTCTGTACGTGAACATTTTCACGATAAAAGTGACTTCACGCCAATGGTTGAAGATGTTGAAGGCCCAGAAACCTGCAACACTTACAACATGATGAAACTGAGTAAGTTACTGTTCTTAAAAACCGGTGATACGCGTTATTTAGACTATTATGAGCGCGCCACATATAACCATATTTTATCGTCACAACACCCAGAGCATGGTGGTCTTGTTTACTTTACCTCGATGCGTCCAGGGCATTACCGCATGTATTCATCAGTGCAAGATTCAATGTGGTGTTGCGTAGGCTCAGGTATTGAAAATCACAGCAAATATGGTGAGCTGATTTATAGCAATACCGGTAAAGAGTTATGGGTGAACTTATTTATTCCGAGCACGTTAAATTGGCAACAACAGGGTTTACAGATCACCCAAGACAGCCAATTCCCAGATGATAACAAGGTCTCACTGACCGTGGATCGCTTGTCTGAAGAGCAAAGCACCGAGTCAGTAATTCATATTCGTAAGCCGTCTTGGCAGCAGGGTGAGCTGAGCTTTACTCTAAATGGACAAGCTGTAAGCGCAACCGAAAAAGACGGTTATTACAGCATCAGCCATGCTTGGCAAAGCGGTGACAAACTTGCCTTTGAACTTAGCCCTAAGCTTTATACTGAGCAGCTACCTGATGGTCAGCATTATTATTCGGTGATGTACGGACCTGTTGTCATGGCTACCAAAGTACACGCTTTTGCAAATGAAAAGCTTAACTTTGTTGCCGATAATAGCCGTATGGGCCACATTGCCGCAGGACCAACTTGTCCGCCAGAAGCTCTACCAATCATGCTGAGTGAGCCAGAAAAATTTATTGCCGATCTCACTCGTAAACCAGGCCAAGAGCTCGCATTTATCGCCGATAAAAATGTGGCGATTGCTAAACAAGGTATCGACAACACCAAAAGTACTGAGTTAATTCCGTTCTTCCGTTTACACGATAGCCGCTATCAAGTGTATTGGCCGCAGCAAAGCAAAGCTCAGTTCACGCAATTTGTTGCCGGTGCAAAAGCGGCTGAACAAGCGAAAGAGCAACTTCGTTTATTAACCGTTGATCAAATTACGCCGGGTGAGCAACAACCTGAAGTTGAACACGACTTTAAAGGTGAAGGAACCCGTGCAGGTGTCAATAATGGCTACCATTGGCGCGATGCGACAGGTTGGTTTGAGTATCAGCTTAGTAACCCAGAGCAAAAAGCGGTTGCTTTGCGTGTTCGCTATTTTATTGGCGATGTGAACCGTCACTTCTCTATTAATTTAAATGGTGAGCAATTAGCGGCGGTTAGTTTGCCCGTAGGCAAGCCAACTGATGAGTTCTACACCATTGATTACCCATTAACAGAGGCAATGAAAAAGTCGACAACGCTGACCTTACGTTTTGCTGCCGACAAAGACTCTGTTGCCGGTGGTATCTATGGTATTCGTTTAATCAACGCACAATAAAGAGTTGGCTATGTTAAGCAACAATGCGATTGCGACGGCTAAAGAGCATGTTTTACCGTCGCTTTTAGATAACAGCGCCGAGCAACACAGTTTTTACCACACACCCACAGGGCTTGGTTATCGAATAATTGATCAAGGTCAGGGGGATAAACCAAGTTGGGATGCCACAGTGACTGTACATCAACGCCTTACCCTTAAAAATGGTCGGGTGTTATTCGATACTCGCAAGCAAGGTGCTGCTGTAGAGTACGAAATTGCAGAGGCGATAGTGGGCTTGCAAGAAGCGTTGCAATTAATGAATAAAGGCAGCCGCTTTGAGGTGCTAATACCTGCGCATCTGGCACGCGATGTGTACAGCGTAATTATTGACCAGAAGCATCAGCTGGGCTGCCAAAGCCCCATGCTCGTTGATATTACCTTGGTTGATTTTGTGTAGCAGATTTCATATCGCGTTGTTTGTTTCTTTTGTTGAGGTTTAACGTAGGGGTGACGCGCGGTAAACCCGCTGCTACAAGGGTCGTAGCAGCGATTTTATATCGCGTTTGTTTGTCGTTTTTGATAGTGCGGGTCAACGCTGGGTAACCCCGCTGCGACAGGATTGGATAATTACTTTATAAGCTTGGTTTTAAGCTTGTTTAGGTCGGCTGGGTTTACAATCGGCCAATCGTTTTTCCAGCTCATAGGTAAAATACGTAGCTTTTGTACGCCGTTATCGGCTGTTTCATAGGCGTGTAATACTAAATAGTCTTTGCCATCAAAGGTGTAAGCAGCATTGTGGCCAAGGGCTGCCCACTCTTTATTACCTTCAATAACTAAACTGCCACCGCCATCAACCATAGAGCGGCCTTGTTGATCTAAATATGGGCCCTCGATGTTTTTACTGCGGCCTACGCGTACGTTGTAAGTACTCTCTACGCCACGACAGCATTTATCAAATGACACAAACAAATAGTAATAGCCATTCTTTTTAAAGATATAAGGCGCTTCAATTGGGCCATGTTCCGTGTTTGGACGACTCGCAATGTGATGCCATTTTTCAGGTTTTGCTAAGCGCACCATGTCATCATCAAGTTGTACTAGTTTAAGGCCACCCCAGAACGAACCAAAGCTCATCCACGGTGTGCCCTTGTCATCTTCGATTATCGCAGGGTCGATAGCGTTCCAATCGTCACGCTCAGGCACAGACTCAACCACAATACCGTAGTCAATCCACTTGTAATCAGGTGAAGCAGGGTCAAGGGTTTCGTTAACCGTTACACCAATTGCCGAGGTATTTTTGCCAAATGCAGAGACTGAGTAATAAAGGTAAAACTTACCATTTTTTTTGTACACATCGGGTGCCCATAAGTGGCCCCCGAAATTAGGGGAAACACGCTTTGCCCAACTTGGCTCATCTTTAAAAACGCGGCCTGTGAGCTTCCAGTTGGTTAAATCTTTCGATTCATAATAGGTAATACCAGGGCCTGTGCTAAATACATAATAGGTGTCGCCTTCTTTAGTCATCACCGGATCGTGTACTTCAACTTGCTTTGCAGATACGGCTGCGGCAGAAAAAAGTAGCCCTGTTGAAAGCCACTTCATCGCTTGTGTCACGTTACTTACGGGTCTCATGCTTGAATACCTTTTGTTGTTTTAACTCTTGTGTTCATTCAGCTACTATATAATATGTAATACAATATTAACAATAAAATCGAGACAAAATACAGGACACATTATGCTTAAGAAACTACCTCGGCTTACGCTTCTTACTGCGTTAAGCGCTTCGTCATTGCAAGTGCTTGCTGATGCTAATAGTAGCAAGACTCTAGCGCCAATTGATAACCCCATTGTACTCAAACGTGCTGATCCTTGGTTAGTTCGTGATGAAAAAAGTGGCTGTTACACGTTTATAGGCAGTTCGCCGAAATTTGATGAAATTGAGCTGCGCCAAGCTTGTCGTTTAAACGATTTAAAAATAGCTGAGCCGAAGGTAATTTGGCAAAAGCGCGATAAAGGCCCAATGAGTGTCAATATTTGGGCGCCTGAACTGCACCAAATTGATGGTAGTTGGTATATCTATTTTGCCGCAGGTGATGTCGAAAAACCGTTCAGTATTCGCATGTATGCGCTTAAAAATGGCAGTGCTAACCCAATGCAAGGTGAGTGGCAAGAAATGGGGCAAGTAACTAGCCACCTTGATAGTTTTTCGCTTGATGCTACAAGTTTTACGCACAAGGGTAAGCGTTACATGATTTGGGCGCAGCAGAACCAGCCTGCAACTTATAACTCGGCTTTATGGTTAGCTGAAATGGACTCGCCCACATCAATTAAAGAGCCCATTATCGTGATTACTGAGCCAACCCTTGATTGGGAAGTGCAAGGCTACAAGGTGAACGAAGGTGCTGCAGTTATCACCCATGGCGATAAAATATTTGTCACTTATTCAGCCAGTGCAACCGATCATCGCTATGCGATGGGCTTGCTATGGGCAGATGTGAATGCTGATTTACTTGACCCTGCTAGTTGGCATAAGAAGGCTGAGCCGGTGTTTACCACCAATGCTGAGCTGGGTCGTTTTGGTCCTGGGCACAACAGTTTTGTAAAAGCTGAAGACGGTGTAACCGATTTAATGATTTATCACAGTCGTGACTATAAAGAGCTGAAAGGCACACCGCTTACAGATCCAAATCGCCATGCGCGAGCACGCATTATTACGTGGGATAAAAATGGCTTTCCAGTGTTTTCACCAGAGCTTGCTGATTAATTATTTATAATAAAAAAGGGCGCCAATTGGCGCCCTAGAACTTTGGGAACAAATGGTTACCAGAAGCGGTAGTAAATAAAAGCAGTAATACCAATAATACCCGCGGTATGAATGTAATCCCACTTATCTAAGCCGGCAGCCACTTCTTTCATAGTTGCTTTATCTAGGCTTGAGAAAGTAAGACCTTTCAATTGTTCTTCGTCTGCTTGCTTGGTAAACATACTCACCACAATCATAATCGCAACGACCACGACAAATAGCAGAATACAGTAATATAACCAGTTCATCGTGGTGATCCACGCAAATGATGAACCTGTTAAATCATCTTTAAATGGCAGTAACACTAAGCGGATCATACCAAGTACAAAACCCGACACTAAGCCCACAAAACCCGCTGTTGGAGTGATGCGTTTACTACATAAACCCAATAAGAATACCGCAGCAATACCTGGTGCAATAAGAGACTGCACACTTTGCAGGTATTCATACAGCACATCAGCTATTAAGCTCATGACGGGTATCCACAATAGGCCTAATACAACAATCACGATAGTGGCAATTCGGCCTACTTTAAGAAGATGCTTTTCACTCGATTCAGGTTTGAATTTCTTATAAAAATCAATGGTGAACAAGGTTGCAGATGAGTTAAATAATGAGGCTAAAGAGCTCATAAGCGCGGCTACTAAGCCCCCGATTACAATTCCTTTAACACCGGCTGGTAATAGCTCAGCAACTAAAGTAGGAAAGGCTTGGTCAGCACTTTCATAGCTAATAATACCTTTAACATTCAATGCATAAGCAATCATGCCCGGTACTAAGAAGATAAATACAGGAAGTAGTTTTAGGTAACCCGCGAACATGGTACCGCGACGCGCTTCTTTAATGCCTTTTGCAGATAAGACACGTTGTACAATGTATTGGTCTGTACACCAATACCAAAAACCAATAATGAATGAACCAAATACTATGCCTGGCCAAGGAAATTCAGCATCTGAAGCGCTGCGAATGAGGTGCATATTGGCATCATTGATACGCTCAACTTCTGCCCAGCCACCTACTTTATCTAAACCAACCACTAATATGACTAAGGAGCCAATAATAAGCACTGGTGTTTGCAACACCGAGGTCCACATAATGGCTTTCATACCGCCAAGTACCGTGTAAATACCGGTGATCACCACAAGGCCAATAGCTGAAATCCAGAAGAAATCGATACCCCAAATACTCTCAATACCTAAGATTGTTTTAAATGCGATGCCGCCGGCATAAACCGTTACTGCGACCTTGGTTAATACATAACTAATCAATGAGATTACAGATAAGAAAGTCCGTGATTTAGAGTTAAAGCGGCGCTCTAAGAATTCTGGCATGGTGTAGACTTTACTACTCCAATAAAAAGGCACGAAAATCCAACCGAGTAGTAGAATGATCCACGATTGCATTTCCCAGTGAGCCAATGCCATACCCGATTGTGCACCTGAACCTGAAAGACCCACTAAATGTTCTGAGCCAATATTTGAGGCGAAAATAGAGGCACCAATCACTAACCAACTTGCATTACGACCCGCTAAAAAGTAATCAGCGGTGTCTTCTTCTTTTTGTCGCATAGACATCACGACAACGCCCAGCAACAGGACAAAAAATCCTGCGAGCACTGCCCAATCTAAGGTACTTAGTTCGACCATTGTGTGTTCCACCTAATTATGAAAAGTGAATATTGTTTTATAATTGTCAAATAAAAATATTATATTATAAATGGCTCGAGTGAAAGAGATTTGTTAAAATAAGGTGACAGTTAGTACATAAAATAGTGACTTAAAAGCTTGGTTTTTGTTCATTTATTCTGAACGTATTTATCTTTGCTTTTGATTTTAAAGAATAATTTGCAGGATGACGGAAGCAGTATATAAATGTATCATATACCCAGATCTTTTGAGGAACACTTATGGCGCGTTTAGAGAATTTAAACCTATCACAACAAGTTACCAATGAGCTTGGTAAAGCAATCATTGTTGGTGATTACAATACTGAAACGGGGCTACCAACCGAAGCACAATTATGTGAAGTGTATGGTATTAGTCGCACAGCTGTTCGTGAAGCAGTGAAAATGCTCGCTGCAAAAGGACTGATTTCTTCTCGTCCACGACAAGGTATTCGTGTGGAGTCAGCGGAGAACTGGAACTTATACGACACAAGCGTATTGAAATGGTTGCTTGAAAGCAGCCCATCATTATATGTATTAAAAGAGTTTTTACAGGTTCGCTTGGCGATTGAACCACAAGCAGCGGCACTTGCTGCAAGAAAAGGCGATCAAGCAGCCATCGCAGAAATTAAAATTGCATTAGATAAAATGCAAGCGGCAGCAGAAGAGCCAGAAGGCGTGATGCATGAGCCTGACCTTGCGTTCCACACGGCAATTTTGCACGCCAGTGGCAACCGTTTTTTCTATCAATTACGTGATTTTATTCGCACTGCGCTGCACGTGAGTATTCAACATACCACACCCGCTAAAGGCAATAAGAAGGCCATCGCAGAAGAACACTTTAAAGTGTATAACGCGATTGCAAGCGGTGACCCTGAGCGCGCTAAAAACATGATGACGTACATGATTGACGAAGCGATGGCGTTTATTGAAAAAGAAATCGCTGACAAAGAAGCGGCTAGATAAACATAGCTTCTTGACGTTGTAATTATTTTAAAACAAAAGGTTATCATGCCAAATTCAAACGAGCTAAAAACAGTTTACCCAAGCCTTGCTGGTAAAAGTGTGTTTATTACTGGCGGTGCATCGGGAATTGGTGAAGTAATGGTAACGCGGTTCTGCGAACAGGGCGCGAAAGTCACTTTTGTTGATATTGCAAGTGAGCAGAGCAATGCTTTATGCGCGAAATTAGCTGGTAAATATGAGTTTGACCCACAATTTATTCATTGTGATATACGTGACGTTGAAGCCTTACAAGCGGCTATAGAGCAAACTCGCCAGCAACAGGGAGACATTGCTGTGTTAATTAATAACGCAGCCGATGACACCCGTCACGCCGCTGAAAATATGGATGTGAAATATTGGGAAGACAAGTTTTCAGTCAACTTACGCCCATGTTTCTTTTCGTCGCAAGCAGTGGTTGAGCACATGCAGCGTTTAGGTGGTGGTAGCATTATTAATATGGGGTCGGTAAGCTGGCGTATTAAGCAAACTGGCATGCCAGCCTACACAACAGCAAAAGCGGGTATTGAAGGGTTAACCCGCTCATTGGCTGCTTCTTATGGTAAAGATAATATTCGTGTGAATTCACTGGTGCCAGGCTGGGTGATGACAGAACGCCAAATCACGCATTGGCTAACCCCAGAAATGATTGAAGATGTTCGTTTAAGTCAATGTATTAACGAAACAATTCAACCAGACCATGTTGTCAATGCTGCATTGTTTTTAGCCGCTGATGACAGTTGTATGATGACAGCACAATCGCTCATCGTGGATGCAGGTTGGACTTAATTTTTGAAGTAATTGCTAAATAGCTAATCTGTAATAAAATTTTTTACACAACTCAAATAATACTATAATAGTAAAATACGTGTTATAGAATTAACACAGCTTATACATAGGAAGGTGGTAAGAAAGTTTGACCGACTTTGTTCTTGTTTATTTAATTTTGATTATTGGCGCTTGTCTACAAAGTGTTATTGGCTTTGGTTTAGGCATGTTATGTGTTCCTGTGCTCTATTGGCTAATGCCAGAGCTAGTGCCTGGACCTATGATTTTGAATGCGCTGTTTTTAACCTCAGTGTTAATGATTAAACACCGCGGTGCGATAGACATGAAACAAACGGGTATATCCATCATAGGTGGTGCAGTGGGGGTTATCTTTGCAGCTGTGGTGATGTGGTATGTCAATGCCAAGCAATATCAGCTATTGCTTGGGGTGAGTATTTTGGTGGTGGTGGCTTTGTCTATCATAGGTATGAAACCGAAAATCTCTACCATCACTAGCTTGCTTGCGTCAATGTCATCGGGCTTTTTAGGCACCACGACCTCTGCTGGTGGGGCACCGATGGGACTACTTTATCAAGCTGAAGATAAAGACAAAATTAAAGCGAACCTGAGTGCCTTTTTCGTATTCATAAACCTGTTTGGCATTATTGTACTTATGCTGACAGGCTCTGCCGATATCAGCGATGTGAAGCTGTTTTTCTTATGTTTACCTGCAATTTTAACCGGTTGGGGTCTATCTTTTGTGATTAATAATAACCTTAATGAAAAGGCCATTCGCGGCATTATCTTGCTGGTGGCTGGTTTATCTGGTCTAGCACTTATTTTCATACACAGATAGAATAAGAATAGTTCAGCTGTTCGTGTAATGAAGCCTATGCTCGATGACACCATTAAAATAATCATTTCTAGCCAGTGCCAATTGGGCGAAGGTGCCTACTTTGCAAAAGCGCATAACTGCTTATTTTGGGTCGATATTTTAGGGCAACGCTTATTTCGTTTAGATTGCCAATCGATGCGAGTTAGCCAGTTTGCCATGCCAGAACCTATTTGTTGGGTAATGGAAACCGAGCAAGGCGGTCTGGTGGCAGGCTTTGCGAGAGGCATTTATAAACTTAACAGTGAAAACTTTAGCCGTGAACTACTTTTTTCAATTGACCACGAACCCTCACAAAACCGTTTAAACGATGGTAAAACGTCTCGCCAAGGCTTCGGCTTTTTTGGCTCAATGGACTCTCAAGAGCAAAGCAATAGTGGCAAGTTATACCGTTTTGGTCATGGCCAGGCTCCGACAGCCGTTGATCATGACTACACTATTAGTAATGGCCCTGCGGTAAGTCAAAATGGCCAGTTTCTGTATTCTACAGACTCAGATAAACAAACAATCTACCGCTTTACTCTGAGTGAGCAAGGTGAGCTTGCTGATAAAAAAGAGTTTATTCGCTTTACTGAGAATATGGGTTTTCCAGATGGCATGACCGTGGATAGCGAGGAGCATTTGTGGGTTGCCGCGTGGAATGGCTATGGCGTTTATCGTTTTGCACCAACGGGTGAGCAGGTGCAGTTTATTCGCTTGCCCGCACCACGTGTTACCAGTGTCGCTTTTATTGGCGAAGAGCTCACACATTTAGCTGTGACCACTGCGACAGTTGGCCTTGAAGACTCTGTACTCGCTGATTACCCACACAGTGGTGGCGTATTTATACTTGAGCCTGGCGTTAAAGGGATTGCTGAAACGCCCTTAAAGCTATAGGTTTTCCATTACTTGATAACGCAATTCGCCAAGAAATGCCCGCGCTGCTGGGCCCAATTTGTCACCATCTTTAAAGAGCAAATGTAACTTAGCGCTGCGGCTACTGTTATGGGTTAAATTAAGTGCTTTCATTTGCCCCGTGGCAAGTTGCTTTTCGATCGCTATTTTTGGTAACCATGCAAAGCCAAGGCCATTACTAATCATATCAATCGAAGTGCGCATATGAGTAACCGTCCAGCGCTGATCGGCACCTAACCAGCCACCATCTTGTTTGTGTTTATTGGCTGAATCGCGAACAACAATTTGTCGGTGTGACTTTAAATCTTCAAGTGTGATTACGCGGTCTATCCCATGCAAAGGATGATCAGGGTGCGCCACGGCAATAAATTCGATATCGCATAACTCTTCGTGAAAGTTTGCTGCGATTGGAAAGCCAGTAATGGCAATATCAACCTGATCATTTTCGAGCAATTCATTACCCCCCATCAGCACAGACTCATGGAGTTCAATGCGCAGTTGTGGGTATTGTGAAGAGGTGTCGTTAAGCACTTTATAAAGCAACTGCTGTGGAAAAATAGCATCCACAGCAATGCGTAACTTGCTTTCGATGCCTTCACCTAAAGTTTGGCCTATGGCTTCAACTTTTGCGGCTTCATCAAGTAAGTAATTAGCGCGGCGCAGCATCATTTCACCAGCTTCAGTGAGCACGGTTTTGCGGCCTTGAATGCTGAATAATTTTACATTAAGTGTCGATTCAATCTTGCCAACCGCATTATGAATACTCGATTGGCTTTTATGAATACCTTGCGAGGCTTGGTTAAAGCCACCAAATTCAACAACAGCACGAAACATGCGCCACTGTTCTAGCGTAATTCTTAGCATGAGGTTCCTTTGCTAGAGCGGTTGCCTAAAATAGTATCTATAAAGTGTAAAAAGTTTACTTTTCGTTGTTTAACGCCTAATTAAACACCACGTTAGCTTTAAGCGTCTAGTGCGCTTAATAAACTGATTGGCATCATCTTAGCTGTCATTGACTGAGCTGGCGACTAATTTGAATTATTATTAGAAAGACAGTAGCTGCGAGCGCGCAGTTGACTACAGTCTTTCTAGAAAATAGCATTAGGCCAATTAAGGCCTAATTGAGTGGATTATTCAGGGGCAACTTCAAGCGTTGTAAATAATGCATAGCGCACACTATCGATGTCTGCTTCTGTTGGCTTTTGATCAACAGATGCTTCAATCAGATACATATCTGCGTGGGCGAATGTCACCGTAAAGAAGCCTTTTTTATCGGTTGTTACTTTAACTTCGTCACGCTCATTACGGTAGCGCGCACTACCACGCACAATTGCAAGCTCAACGTCAGCAGCTGGTTTGCCATCCATTAATAATTGGAACTTAGCTTCTTCACCAGCAAATAGATCGTTTGGGTGAGTCGGGCCTGAAATTTCTAAACCTTGCCCAAGCAATGTTGGCTTAGAAGTACCATTACGGCTTACAAAAGTATCAACCGTTGCGATAGATTTTACAGTGCGTACATCGGTTGCGCCTGCTGGTAGGTCTGCTTCTTTTTTACCTGCGAACACACGACCGCGATTGCCATCTTTGTCTTTATAGAAAGTCATTAGCATTGGCTTTTGCTGCATAGCAATATGGTAAGTACCGTCTTGAGATAAACTCACTGCTGCTGAGTTTTTGCGTTTTAAGTAGTATGCACGAATCGTTTCTTCAACCGGCTTGCCATTTGGAGCAAGGGCAATTAATAAATTGTCGTCATACTCTGCGCCTTTTTGTTTTGGGCGATATGCTTTATCTGGGCTAAACAACTCATTCGAAATACTGGCATCGATCATCACATAGTGAGTTTTCTCACCTGATAAAGAAGTGTGAGATGGCATTAACCAACGGGCGTGTGCTTGTGCATAGCCAGAGGCAAGTGCAGTGAAGGTTACTGCGCCGATCAGCGCCGTTTTTAATAATTTTAATTTCATTGTTTGTCCTTAATTACTGGTAATGGTAACAAAGCTAGTCGTGAACTCTTTTTCGCCTTTAATTGTGACTTTGCCGTCTTTCGTTAAGTCGATTTCAACGCGGGTGTAATCTCGGCCACCTTCTTCACGCACAACTTCGACATTAAGCAGGTAGCTACCAGGTTTAACTGGGTTGCCCTTTAAATCTTTACCTTGCCATTCAATGGTGTAAGTACCTGGGCGTTTTGTTGCACCCGTCACACCATCAAAGTTGTCGTTGCTACGACCTGCTTTTCGCCACCATTGACGTAAGTCTTTAAACCATTCAGCTTTTTCGACCCAAAGTGCAATAGTGGTAACGTGTTTACGTTCAGGTGTTTCTAGCCATAGCGCCACGTAAGGGCGATGATATGGGGAAACATCTAGCTCAGGTAAGGTAAATTCAACGGTTAGGTTGGGATCTTTTGCAAAGCTCAGTGGGCTGAATAAACAGCCAATTAGTAGAGCAACGAGTAAGTGGGCTTTTTTCATTAAGATACTCCTTTAAGTTGAGGCACCCAAACTAGATAAATAACCAAAGGCGTGGCAACACCAAGAAGCGTTAACCACAGGCCTGCGGCACGTTTTTTACGGTTTTGAAAGAGAATAATTAATCCGGTGATAGCAAACAGAATCATCAAAACAGCTGAGATATCAATCACCCAGCTCCATGCTTCGCCGGTATGGCGGCCTTTGTGTAAGTCGCCAATCAGACTCATAAAGCCACCGATTTGATAATCAATATTAAGCTCACCGGTTTGAAAATCGATTTCGGCGTAGGCAAAGCCGGCCGGAAGCGGGTAGTCGAGCATTACTAACGCATCTTCTTTTTCCCATTCAATGCTTTTTACATTGCTGAGTGAAAACTCCTGCTGCATGTAATCTTCTATCTCGGGATAGAGGCTCGGTAAGGTATCGAGATTTGCTTGTGCTTTTTCAAAGAGTTCAGCAGAGATTAGTCGTTGGCTTTGCCCGTTTTGCTTGTCGTTTTCTAACCAATCAACATGATTAAGGATGATACCGCTAACACAAAAAAGAATGAGCAAAAAGAACAGTGCAGTTGAAAGGTATATATGCAAAGCACGACTTACGCTATAAAACGTGCGCTTATTAATAGAAAACATAAAACAGGCTATTCGTTAAATATATGGGCATGATAATGATTTGTATTTACTATAACAAGTAGGTTTACGTTCTTTACATTTGTGTTTTAGAAGTGAATCGCTAAGTAAGCTATTATGGCGAGTTGTGATGAAATCAAGCAAGCAAGTAGTGTCAAGCGGACTTGCGAAGAAATGGTTATTCGAAGAAGTGGTAATTTATTCGGGGCTGATGGACGGTTTATTAGATAACCCAATACGCCTATTTCAATAACGGCAACTAAATACATAACCCAAACCGGCGCTGCACTTTGTAATAAAAATATATAACCTAGTGCCATACCAAAAGCAGCTAAAAACTTAGCACGGGTTGGTACAATTTTGTGCTCTTGCCAGTGTCTAAGTGACTCTCCGTATCGGGGGTGATTTAGGAGCCAAGCAGAAAGTTTGGGCGAAGAACGTGTAAAGCAAGCTAAGGCTAAAATAAAGAAAATTGTTGTCGGCATGACAGGCAAAGCAATACCTATGATACCAAGCGCTACCATTAATAGACCAACCGCTTGATAGCAGCTGTTTTTGGATGCAGTTAATACAGCTCTTACATTCATAAATAGAGTTAAGCCAGAACAGTTCAAAAAAGCAAATGCTTGTTAATCACCTTTTTACCTTACTTTTTAACTTTAGCCTAGCTTAGATTTTTTAGCGAATTGAGTCTCTATCCAACAGGATACTTAGTAAAAACCCAGTTAAAAAACTGGGCTTTAATATTTCATTTACTACCAGTGGTTACTAGAAGTAATAACCGATGTTGATATTGAAGCGAGTTTCAGTCTCGTCGCTGTCACCAGCAACTGAGCCGCCTACAAATGGCTGATTTTTCGCTTGAACAAAATCAAAGTAGGTGAACAAGCCACCTGCTGCAACAGATACCCCAGTTACATTCATCCAAGTATCGGCGCTATTGTCTGACTTGTCATAAATAATGCCGTAGTCATTGTAAAACTGTAAGTCTGTAACAGGACCCCACTCGACAGGGAGGCTGTAGGCAATGTTGGCATTAGTCATGGTTGCTTCAGCTGCGATACTATCGTAAAAAGCATAGGCTCCTACCGCCATACGATTTACATTATCAATATCGTAATTATATTCACCATGTTGCAGTTGGAAGTTCCACGGGCCGATAGTACTATTTAAATGCACTGCCCAAGCATAGTAGTCACCGGCACGGTCTTCACCATCGTGTAGGCCACCAGACAGGGCTGATATACCTAGCTCTGTTTTGCCACCCTCATGCTCAAAGTGATAGCCGTAACGACCAGAGAAAGTGTTGTATTCACCAATGGCATTGCCTGGCTCGGCATAAATACCTTCGTCTGCTGAACGGAAACCAACTACATCGTATGAGTAGCGATCGCTGCGGTCATCAACATAACCGTCGACACCACCTAGCTCATCATTTTTGAAAAAGCCAAGATCAATCTGCCAGTTATCGGCAATTTTTCGTTTGAATAGCACACCTAAATCGTGATCATCTTCCAGACCCACATAATAGGTTGTGCCAAAGAAGTAGTTGTGTGAATTATATGGCCAGTTACCAAAAGGAACTTTGGTAATACCTGCCTGCACTTGCCAGTCTTCGGCAAAGTCGTAGGCTGCATAGGCATATTTAACTGCTGTCATGTAGTCAAAGAAACGAATTTCAGCATTTAGTTGCACATCACCGACATCCCCTGAAAAATTCAGTCTGAAGATATCGAAGTCGAAGTCACCGCCACGGTTTTTGTTACCGTCATCATACGAGGTATAGCTGTAGTTTGTTCGCACAGCGCCACCAACATGAATACCAGATTCTTTTTTGTCTGATACGGTTTCAACAGCAGCTGTTTGCTCCTCAAGTTGCTTTTGTTGCCTTGCAACCTGTGCATCAATTTGTGCTTGTTTATCGGCTTGTTGCTGCGATTTTTCCTCGGCAGCATCCAGCTTGCTCTGTAGTTGCTGCATTTGCTCTTTAAGTAATTGCAGCTGTTTTTGAAGATCATCTATTTCAGATGCCTGACTAAGACTTGAAGTAGTGCCCAAGGCGATTGCGAGGGCTAACTTTGAAAGTTTAAGCATGATTTTCGCTAGTGTTGGAATGGGTACTATTAGCATAGTTGATATTCACACTTAACCCAAGGGGAGCCATAAAAAATTAATATTAATCAACCAGTTTTGCAGTTGATTATTGTGATTCGAGAGATTTTGTTATGGCGCCAACTTCTAATAGCGGTGAAGCATCAAGCTGATCAGCATCCATCATTGCTGCAATACGCTGCATTGATGAAAGCAATAAGCTTTGCTCCCACTCTTCAAGGGCTGAAAATTTTTCTATGAAATGCTCTTGTAATGGCTGAGGAGCCTGCTCTAAAAGTGCTTTGCCTTTTTCTGTTAAATACAAGCTGACGCGACGCTTATCCATTTGACTGCGCACACGGGTGATAAGCTCTCTATTTTCAATTCGATCAAGAATATTGGTCACAGTTGCTGGACTTAAGTTGACGTTTTGAGCAATACGACTTGCTGTGATGCCGTCTGTTTGTGCCACTTCATTCATGATAAGTAATTGCGGGCCTGTTAACCCAGACGTTTTGTTGAGCTGCTTAGAGTGCAGATCGATTGCTCTGATTACTTTACGTAATGACACAAGTAGTTCGTCATACTTTTGCATGTTTTTGTCTCTTTAAAGGCGGCCTAGAACGACCGAAGCCGCGAAATATTACACATCAAATAAATTGAGTTCAAATAATTTGTGGCTATGTTTACTATAAATAACCTAATTTTCAGAGGAAATTTTTATTTGAGTAGTAATTAAATCTCGCTTGGTGTATCACATAATAATGTAGATGTTCTTTATAATTAAATAGCGCTTTTCGTCTGCACACGCACAAAGTAGTAAACAATTTCATCAAATAACTAAATATTATTTACTAACTACTATGGCTTTGGGTATGGTGGGGTTATTTAACGATTTCTTTTCTTTCATTTAATGGGACGAATTATGAAGCTATCGCCATCAGTTACGATTGAGCAAAGTGAGACTGGCCTTGAGTTTATTAAAGTAGCCAGTGAGTTTTGTGATGCCACTATCTTTTTGCAAGGTGCGCAAATTACAGAGTTTACACCGACAGGTAAAAAGCCATTACTGTGGGTTTCTCAGCAGGAAGATTATCAAGAAGGTAAGGGCGTTCGTGGTGGTATTCCAATTTGTTGGCCGTGGTTTGGTGTGAGCCAAAATGAAGGCTGGCCTGCTCATGGTGTTGCTCGTACGGGACTTTGGCGTGCTGAACAGGTGAAAGAAGAGGAAAACTCGATCTACATCAGCCTGTCATTGCCAATGAATCAAATTGATGAAAAGTATTGGCCACACAAAACTAAATTATTGGTGGAATTTATTTTATCAACGAGTTTAGAAGTGCGTTTAACAACAACTAACCTTGATAATGAAACACTTAATTTTACACAGGCATTACATACTTATTTCCCAACGCCTGCGATTGAAGAAACTAAAGTTGATGGTTTACAGGGCTCTAAATATATAGAATTCGGTGAAGGTCCATTTGAGCAACATGATTTGGTTTCATTTGCTCGTGAAACCGACATGGTTTATACCCAAGCACAAGATACACAACGCATCATTACGCCAGATGGGATCATTGAAGTAAGCCGAGAAAATTCACGGTCATGTGTGTTATGGAACCCGTGGATTGATAAATCAAAAAGGCTATCTAATTTTGCCGATGATGAATATCACGTGATGTTGTGTTTAGAAGCCGCCAATGTACTTGAAGACAGCGTTGAGTTAGCGCCGGGTGACAAGCATACACTTGTCACTTCTCTTCGCTGGGTATAAAAAGTACCGAGTATGAGTAAGGCCAGTTAAGACTGGCCTGAACAAGGAACGATCGTGTTTAGTAATCAACAAATAGAAACCCTTCCACAGCATCAACGCATACAATTTCAATCACTTGCAGATAATGCGATTTGGCATGTGCAAATTAATTGGTTAATTTTTTATCTTCCCTTGATGGCGGTGATTATCGCTGTTCGTTATTTTAATACGAATATTGCAAGTTCAATCGCACCGCATTGGCTCCTTGTTCTGCCCGTTATTGTATTGCTATCTTTGTTGTATAACGTGTATAGCGTTCGCGCTAAAGGCATTGCCGTTCGTGAACATGACATTGCTTTTAAGCGAGGGTTGATTTGGCAGCACGTTACCTTGCTACCCATTGCTCGGATACAGCACACAGAGATCCATCGCGGGCCGATAGAGCGTAAACTCGGGCTTGCAACGTTGCGGTTATACAGCGCTGGTGGCATGAGTGCCGATTTGCATATCAGTGGCCTCACAGATAAGTATTGCAATGATATCAGGCAATTCATTCAAAACTATGGCTGTGATGAGCGTGTAAAATCTGATGAGTCAATTGATGAATAACAACGAATGGCAAAGGGTGTCACGTTGGGCGCTCGTTTATTTTATTGTGCATTTTGCGATAAGGTTTTTTAAAGGTGGTTTTCTTAATCTACTCCCTGTTTTAGTTGTGTTTGTTACTCAGGTAGAGCAAAAGTGGTTTTGGGCTCAAATAGCAACAAGTGTTGCTGTCGTTGGCTTGTTTGTGTATGCCTTTGCATATTTTATAAATTTCAAATACCGCATAAGCAGTGAACAAGAAATATTACTTAATAAAGGGGTCTTTAAGAAAGAGCGTTTGACCTTAAAATTTGCCAGAGTGCAAAACGTTAATATCGCAGAGCCGTTTTATTTTCAGCCTTTAAATTTAGTTAACTGTATTTTTGATGCCGCAGGGAGTAATGCACAAGAAGTTGTTATTCCAGGTGTTAAACTCAACCATGCCGAACAAGTGCGTGAACAAGTTATGGCCTTTAAGGCACAGTTACAACAGGAAAGTTCAGACGAGCAGGTTATACCCGACGAGGCCGTTTCATCGTCGCAAACATTAAGTATTAGCAATGCTGAAATCGCTAAATTTGGCTTAATATCAAATATGGCGATTCTTGCCTTAGCGGCGCTTGCTCCGTTTATTAATGCTATTTTTGAGTTTCTCGAAACGGCTTTTATTGACCGCTTAGAAGCGGTCTTTAATGAGCAAGCAGTGTTCATTGGTAGTGCCGCGACGATGGCTATAATGGTCGCTGTTTTACTGATGATATTAGTTGCCGTGTTGTTATCAGTGGTGATGGCATTAGTTCGCTTTTTTAACTTTCAGTTATACCTTCAGGACGAAAAGTTTAAACGTATTGCAGGGTTATTCGAACGCCAGCAACTTTCGGTGAGCTTAGAGAAAATACAAAGTGTGCATATTAAGCAAAATGTTATTGCTCGTCTGCTAAAACGCTACACAGTTGTTTGCCCACAGGTGAGCAGTGGGGGGGCAGGCGTTGCTAGTGCTCACAAAAATAAGCAAACTTTGGTTATGCCTGTTCTTACTGCATCGCAGGTAAGGCAAGTGTGTAGTTGGTTGTTTCCTTGGTTTATTGATCTAAAAGAGCTCAACTTCATAAAGCCTGAGCGAGCATTACTTTACAAAAACACCGTTTTGTATGCGCTACTGCCCACCTGCGTGGCTGTTGTATTTCTTCATTCTATGTTTGATTTGCTCGTTGTTCTTTGGGGTCTATTGCTTTTACCAGCTTTAGTATCGATGGTGTATCTTAGCTATCAGAAAACAGGAATTGCCTTGTATCACCATGAAAATCGATATTTTGCTGTTTTCAAAACCGGCATGCTAGGTAGTCAATATCGTGTTTTTGAAGTATATAAAGCGCAAAGTGCTACCACTACGAGTACTTATTTAATGCGCAGATCCGAGCTTAAAAGCTTGTATATACAACTGGCTTCTGGCTCCGTCACAATGCCTTACCTTAAGTGTAATCAGGCTAATCAGTTTGTGGACTTTGTGTTACACGAAATAGAAGCAACACAACGCAGTTGGTTTTAAATGAAAATAGTTCTCAATATCATTGACCTGTTTGGGTTTTTGAGTATACTTTCTCAAAAGCTACAGATGGAGGTTCGCGATGATATATTTTCTGCCTATTTTAGCCATTACAGGTATTGTCGGCTTACTTTGCTATGCGCGCAATAAGAAGGAGTGTAAAGGTCTTTGCGTAAGCTGTGCAGTGACTTGTATTGCTTTGCTTGTAACAGGCGCGATGGCTCTCGCGGGTCTGGGTGCACTTAGAAGCAGTATCATGTTTGCAGCGACAATATTTATTGTTTACCAATTACTAGGCTTGGTTCGCCCGATTAAAATTGAATAGTTTTTTACATTTTTTAACTACCCACTTGCCAAAAAGCCACGCATACTAATCCTGAAATAACACAGTCAGGGATTAAGATGATAAAAGCATTGTTGATTGGTATTTTACTTGTTGCTGGGCACGCGTTTAGTCAAGAAGTATGGCAAACAATTCATACTGAGCATTTCAATGTCCATTTTAGTTCAGAAAATCAGCAATGGGCTCAATCAGCGGCAACCGAGCTGGAAATTGTTCGCAATAAGGTGTTAAAACAACAAAACCGCGCGTTGGATGAAGTGATTGATGTTGTTGTTTTTGATCCATTTAACGCATCTAATGGCTTTGCTTTACCGGTTACAATCAAGCCTTTAATGGCTTTATTTACGACACCTCCACAATCAGATTCGATGATTGCCAATACAGATAGCTGGCAGCAATTACTCATTTTGCATGAGTACATCCATTTGGTTCATTTGGCTCAGCCTACACGCAGCTTGCCTCGACAAGCAATTAGAAATATTTGGGATCTCTACGATTTATCACAAAGCGATATGCCCCGCTGGGTCGCAGAGGGTTATGCAACGCTATTAGAATCAAAAATGACGGGGCGTGGCCGTTTATACGATAATCTTTCCGAAGCCATACTGGTTGAATTTGCACAGCAAGGCGCACTGCCAAGCTATGGCCAATTAAATCGTACTGAAGACAGTTATATGGCCGGATCAATGGCGTATTTAATGGGCGCTCGTTTTCTCGCTTGGTTAGAAGATAACTATTCTCCAAAGACCCTTGATGCTGTGTGGACACGCATGCAAGCGGTTAAATCGCGCGATTTTAATGACGCTTTTAGCGGTGTATTGGGCGACTCACCTGCGCGGCTTTATCGTCGCTTTATTGCTGAATATACTTATAGAGCAATGGCTAAAGAGGTGAGTGAGCAAACACTTACAAGTGAGCTTTGGTTAGAGCTTGATTTATATGCATCAAACCCCGTTTTAAGTTTAGATAATAGTAAACTCGCTATTGTAGAGCGAAACAAAGATGATGAAACGCGGCTAGTTATTTATAGCACAGCCGATAATCAACAAGCAGCAGATGATTTTGCAAAGCAGCAACAACAGCTGCTTGATAACGATCCTGTTGATATTGCCGATAAAGCACCGAGTGTGTTTAAACGTAAACAAAAGCACGTGCTTCATCAAATCAATAAGCAGGGTATAAAAAATCCGCAGTGGCTAGACGAAAATACACTGTTTTTTAGCGCTACAACAACCGTTGGTAAAGGCTCAATTCAGGGTATCTCGGACTTATATCGCTATGATATTGAAACTGGTGAGATAAGTGCATTAACCCATCATGCGGGGCTGCGTCGCTTTACAATTAGCGATAACGGACAAACTGTTTACGCCGAGCAAACTAGGCATGGCTTCTCGGAGTTGGTGCATTTTGATCTCAATACGGGTGTCTCTACGCCTTTATTTGAGAAGAGCCTAGAAACGGTTTATGACTATCCATTACTAAGTCCTAATAAAACTAAGCTTGCATATTTAAAAGTGGCATTGAATGCAAATTGGCAGTTGTATATACAAGATCTAAACTCCCAGCAATCAATAGCTGTGCCTATGCCTGTGGGCTATCAGTATGTGTCACAACCTAATTGGCAAGCAGATGGCAAAGGGCTTTATTTTGTCGCTGGTAAGAATGCCGCTCTCGATTTGTATCATTTTGATCTTAATAGCAACTCACTACGTCAATTAACACAAGGGCAAGAAGCCGTCGCACACCCAATGGCAATGAATAACGGTGAACTTTTGTATTTATCGATCACTGCTGAGGGGCCGAATATCAAGCATTTTGCAGAGCAACCACAAGGATCAGAGGTTACTAAATTTGCTAAAAGCGCAGCGCCACCACGAGGGCAGTTAACGAGCGAAGTATTACCTGAGGCGAAGATTTACCAGCAAAGTCCAACCCAGCCAGCCAATTATGATATATGGCAACAAAAACCAACCTTTTCGTTAGCATCTCAATATTATTCGGCTTCATCTTCGCTTCTTACCCTTGGGGTAAAAAGTAGTGATTTCTTGAAGCATATAGTGTTGATTTACATGATAAAGCACTAGAGGGAGTGTTCGCGGCAGCTAAATACTCAGCGTTTGATTTAAAATTTAAAGCGCTGTTATTTGATTACGACCTTGAATCAGCAAAACAGTACCATTCACAAACGCCGCTAAATATTAGTAACACAGGTGCACATGTTGCCATGAGTTACCCTATGCAGTTTCAGCAGTTAAATATCACACCGACATTAAGTTACAACTACAGTAACCATCCCCAAGGTGACGATCAATGGCTAAAGCTAGGACTTAAGCAACAATGGCAACATGATAGACAGCGTTATGGTGTTAGTCAGTCCTTGAGAGCTGAATGGTTATCCGGTGATGCTGACTCAAATAATTGGCAGGGCTATAACTTTGCGACCGTACTAAGCGGTTATGCCTTTGATATTCCGGTTTATGTTAATTTTGCTCAGCAATATCGTGATGACAGTACCCTTGCGCTTGGCGGTTATGAGTCAAACCTAATTAATAAAGACACGCAAAGCGGTTTTGTTAGTGCACCTGAATTGCCACTTTTTAGCCAGCTTGGTAACCGTTATAAAGGTTATGGCGGGGGCATTAGTTACAAAGATTCATTACCTTGGCTTTACTACCAACAGCATCAAGTTGATAACCGAGTCTATGCGCAAAGCTACGGTCTCAAGTGGCGAGGAGACTTTAGCTTTGGTCTGGGACCTGCGGGTTTAAATGATGTAAATATTGACTTTGGCGTCGCCCGAGTAGAAAGCGACGACTTTGAAAATGATTTACGCGCTTGGCTAAGCTTTTACTACTCGTTGTAATACTAACAAGATGCGCAGTTAAATACTGCTTGTCCATACGCTAAATATCTCAAGTCTTATTTTATTCTAAATAGACTGTAAACGAAGGCGGCAGTATGCTGCTTTAACTTTACAGTCTGTATGTGTTTCTTGCCACTTACAGCTTGGCAGTTTTTTCTACCTCATTGCTTTCTCTGTGGGCCTCATTAAAATGCCGCGCTCTTTTAAATCACTTAAAAAACAGTTGTTTACATGTTTAGTGACGGTGATTGATAAATTGCTAACTTATTAACTAAATTGTAACGAGAGGGGGTTGTTTTGGCGCACTTTTTGCCGATTATTTCATGTTTTATTCTAGCGTTTAGCTTTTATCCGCTATTAAATAAGATTCGTAAAAATCGTAGTGTGTCGGGCGTATCACTGTTGATGATGAGTTTTGGTGTCGCACAGAGCATCTACTTCATTACTTACAATTTATATTTTCAACGTTTTTACATGGTACTGCCGTTTATTGTAACGGGCATGCTCAGCGGTTTAATTCTCTATTACTTTGTTCGATATAACGCAGCTCGCCAGCAGCGACTGCAGTTAGCAGGATTGTTGGTGCTATGTGTTGTACCGTTTACTTTGTTGCTCAGTCCGACGCTTGATATGGCCACTGTACTTAACTGGTTAACTTATGTTGGCTTGGTGATGAGTTCGATTCGTGTTATGCCGCAAACTTATAAAACCATTAAAAGTGGTGATATTAGTAATTTAAGTGCTCGTTATTTTAGTCTGCAATTTATTGCTGGTAGTTGTGGCCTTGGCGCTGAGCTGTCGATGGTGGCACCGAGTGTATCGCATATTTTAACGTTTGTGATGATCTTACTAACAAATGCGGCACAACTTGGCTGTATCCAATATTATAAATCACGCCCTGCAATGGCATAGGCGAAACAATGAGTAAAAAGGCTGCCAATTGGCAGCCTTTTTACTGTTGGTTAAGCGTCTAATGCTTTGCTAATTAAGCGATTAATATATTGTTTATGCGCTTTAGCAGCAGTATCTGCTCCCCAAGGAGTACTGATATCAGCAATTTGGTTAAGTTGATAAAGAGCCGCAGCTTTAGCGAGATTATCGTGCTTACTGGCTTTAGTTAAACCGGCAATGGCAATCAGTTGATTCACATACTCAACTTGTAAGTTATGACTTAACGTATTTGCTTTTTTGCCGTCGACAAAAATGCTTGCTGTTAAGTCATTCATAAATTGGTTAAGTGAATACTCATTACCATATATAGCACTGTCTGAAATACGCAGCATCACTGCAGGGTGTAATAGCTGGGCAAGTACCAGCTTTTGCATGCCTAAAATCATACCATGTGGTTTAGGATCTTCATTTTTACCATAGTGATTAAAACCGCGGCGCTGTTGTAGCAGGTAGTTATAAAGTGGTTGCATGCTAGCAAGTACATGTGGAGAGAACACTTTGTCGGCTAAAATCTGCATTGCCTGTTGTTGGCGTTCAAGTGACACAGGAGTCAATGGCGCGCCATTTTTATCATCACCTACGACATTGCGTTCTACATAAACACCACCTATTTGACGCGACACCACGCCTGCTTGTGTTCTATAGCTAGCAAATAAAATATTAGCTGAGGTAACAAGCTGTTGGTATGACTCACCTTCAACGGTGGCTTTATCTTTCAATTCAGAAAACAGCGTATTGATAAGTGTCATGCGATCATCTGCATAAGCTGCAGGGTTAGATGACATATCGCCAATCATTACACGAGGGTCGATATGGCGACCCGGTGCACGCATGTCGTCAGCATCATTACCAAATGCGAGTGCATGCTCTGATGAGCGAGCAAGAATTTTTTCAAGGCGCTGTTGCTCAGCATCTGCATCGGCTAGTGCTTGGCTGTAGCCATATTCAATTGCCCAATCATCATAAGGGCCTGGCTTAGTTTGGAATATATCGCCTTGTTGCATGCCAATAGGCGCAATGTTGGCTGGCGCATAATCCATCACCGAGCCTGTCACGATACCTTGCGTTTTACTCTTGTCGTGAACTTCTTTTTCATCCCATAAAATTGATGACTTCATGTTGTGGTTTAACCCCAGTGTGTGACCTACTTCATGGAGAATAAGCTGGGTTAAGCCTTGGCGTAAAATTTCTTTATCTTCAATACTTGCTCTAGTCCCTAAGCCTTTTGCAAGTAGCATGTTTTCTTGAATAGTGTGACCTAATGAACAGTGTAAGTTAGGATTATTTTCGTCAGAGGTTAATGAGGCTGCGCCTTGCGTATATAAGGTCTCGTACATCCAGCGATTTTTCATAAAAACATACTCTAACATGATGTCAGAGCCTAAGATCTCGCCGGTTATTGGATTAGCAAGGGCAGGCCCATAACCACCAAAAGGTGGGCGTGGAGAGGCTGTCCAGCGTAATACGTTGTAGTTTATATCGCCAGCATCCCAATCTGCATCGTCAGGTTGAATTTTTACTTGAATAGCGTTCTTAATGCCTGCTTTTTCAAATGAAGGGTTCCATGCAAGCACTGCGTCGCGAATCGTGTCACGCCACTCAATAGGGGTGGTGTTTTCAATCCACCAAGTAATTGGTTTGACTGGCTCAGAAAGTGCAGCTGTAGGGTCTTTCTTTTGTAAATCCCAACGTTTGATAACGTCCTCGTAAGGTGCCCAGTCAGCAGAAGTCATATTATCAAATTGGTTTGTAAAGTAACCGATACGCGCATCATCATGGCGTGGCTGATAATTATTTTTTGGTAAAGCAACAAAGGAGTGTTGTACTTTAATCGATACATTACGAGGATCACTTATTGCTGTAGAGCCACGTACACTAGGATTGGCATTAGTAAATACATAATCGACAGTGATATCTAAATTGTTTGGGTAAGGACGATGCTGAACAATGCGCGATTTTTTATCGTCTAATTTTCCTAATTTGAAACGCTTTTTAGCATTTTTATCGTCTGGATTTGGCCAAGGAGATACCTTATGTAGTGCTTCACTTATAAGCAGTTTATCAACATTAAATGCTATTTTATTGTCTTCTTCTTTCTCAATTTTGATGCTAGCGAGCACTGCTTCACTGATATTTGCATCAGCAGAGCGAGCCAGAGCGGAGTGTTGATCAAATTTATAACGAGGGGTTTTGCTTATAATATCAATACGGTCAAAATACTTTCTAAATTCAATGAGTTTTGTTTCACGATACGCACCTCTGAAGTGACCAGCATCGGTCACACCATCTACGGTATGTGCAAAATAGACAAAGGGTGTATCAAGTTGTGATTGGTCTATGACCATTAGGTTTTCACCTGTTTTTTCATCTTGATAAAGAGTAAAAATACCTGAGTATTCGGTTTTATCTTTAATCATCTCAGCCAGTGTTTCAGGCTTTTTGTCTTCTTTTTTGGCTGCAAGTGCATGGCCATTTATGGCAAAAGCAATGCTTAACGCCACAGCAATATTGGTTGTTTTCATTTTTAGTCGTTCCATTTGTTTTTTTCAGGCACGAGTTTAATGAAATTGCTAATTGATAGAAGTTTGTTTGTTAACAAGTGTAAAGCGCTCTCTCTAATATCATGAAAAGTTGAGAGTTTTATTTAGTAACAAATTATTTTTAGCTGTTGTAGGTGTATTAGGCTCTTTTTGTAACAGTTACTTACAAATGTCACATTAATGTTTCTGTCAGCTTTGGTATGATAGAGGCAGTAAAAATTTAAAAGGTGTAAGTTATGCGCACGAATGTATTGAAATGGATGTTACCATTTGCTGCTTTAGCCCTTGGTATTGCTGGCTTTGTAGGTATTAATGCTATTGCCCAAGAGCCACAAGATAAAGAGGTGGTTGACTCTAGACCCCTTGTTCGAGTGGAAGCTATCTCAAGTGATGACCATCAAGTTATTATTAACAGTTATGGTGAAGTTAGACCGCTTGAAAGTACTCTGCTTGCATCTCAAGTCGCAGGTGAAGTCACAAGCTGGCATCCAAACTTTGTTGCAGGTGGCATTGTTGCTCGTGGTGAAGTGTTATTCACGATTGAAAAAGACAATTACGAGGCCGCTGTATTACAAGCCGAAGCATCATTGGCGAGTGCTCAAGCTGCATTAATTGAAGAGCAAGCACAAGCAAAGGTCGCGCTCGATGAAGCTAAGCGTTATCCAGAACGTGAGCGTACGGACTTATTTTTACGTAAGCCACAAGTTCTAAGTGCGCAAGCTGCGGTTAAATCGGCTCAAGCTGCACTTAAGCGTGCAGAGCGAGACTTAGCACGATGTGAAGTTAAAGCTCCTTATGATGCGTTGGTGATAAGTCGTGAAATTGGTGTGGGTCAATATATTAATGTAGGCAGTCAGGTTGCTGAGTTAAACAATATTGAGAGTGCTGAAATTATTGTCCCTATCGCAGGATTCGACAGCGTATTTTTACCTAAACGAATTAAAGGCATTAAGGCTACGATTATCAATAAAGGCCTAAATAGCTTTACCCGTGAAGCAGTGGTGGACCGTGACTTGGGTGTCGTTGATAACGCAACACGTATGAGCAACTTGGTCGTTCGTGTCGATGACCCATATGGTTTAAAGCATGATGTACAACCCATTAAATTTGGCGCTTATGTGCAAGTTAATTTTGCCGGTGCCACATTGCAAAATATCTATCGCTTACCGCAATCATTGGTTAATAATCAAACCGTTTGGGTGGTTAACGATGAGCAAAAACTAGAGCCACGTAAAGTGACTGTTGTTCGCGAAGAAGGTGAATATTTTTATATTAGCGATGGCTTAAATATTGATGATCAGCTTGTACTGACACTGCCTGAGTATCCGCAAGCGGGTATGGAAGTAAAAGTAGCCGGTATGCAAGAAATGACAAGCGATGCAGGTGAAACTGCTGCTGTCGAAAAGCTGTAAGGTGGCTGTATGAGTGATACAACAACACAGAAGCAGTCTGGTTTAATCGCCTATTTTGCTAATAACTCGGTCGCTGCAAACTTAATGATGTTTTTTATCCTTGCTATGGGGATACTAAGCTACTTTACCATTCAGCGTCAGATGTTTCCGAATATTGAGATCAATTATATTGAGGTGCAAGCTAATTACCCTGGGGCCTCACCACAAGAAATTGAAGAAAGTATTCTGATTAAAATTGAAGAGTCGCTCAAAGATGTGACCGAAATTAAACGTGGTGTTTACCGTGCATTTCGTAACAATGGGCGTGCTAGCTTAGAAATTAATACCGATGCAGAATTAACCGACGTTCTTGATAAAGTAAAACTTCGCGTTGACGGAATTGCGACCTTTCCTGCGGGGATGGAGCCGGTGACTATTAGTCAGGTCGAGTTTCGTCAAGATGTTATTGGGATGACATTAGTCGGTGATGTGCCACTCACAGAATTAAAGCCAATAGCTAATCAAATTGAAGATGAGTTATTGCAGTTATCCAATGTGTCTTTGGTGCAAAATGATGTGCCGCTTGATGAAATTGCAATTGAAATTGATCCAGATTCTCTGCGCCAATATAACTTAACATTAAGCGATGTTGCTAATGCCGTACGCCGCTACTCAGCGAATATTTCAGCAGGTCAATTACGCACTGATGCAGGAATTATTTCTGTACGTGTTGAAAACCAATATTACAGTGGTGATGAGTTCCGTCAAATCCCTGTAAAGGTGGGAGCTAACGGTGCGAAAGTCTTGTTACAAGACATTGCTGTTATTAAAGACCAGTTCACAGAGGGTGAGCGTTACTTTAAATTCAATGGTGAAAATGCAGTGTATTTATCGGTTAAAGCAACGAAAGAGCAAAATATGATCCCCGTTGCTGACTCGGTGAAAGCATACATAGATAAAAAGAACAAAGAGCTGCCTGTGGGTTTACGTCTAGAACCACTGATGGACATGACGTATTACTTGAATGCGCGTTTAGACATGATGAAAAGCAACCTTTTTCAAGGCGCTATCTTAGTGGCTATCATGTTGTCTATCTTCTTGCGCTTTAAACTAGCACTTTGGGTAATGATTGGTTTACCAATTTGTTTCTTAGGTGCCATGATGATGATGCCTGTTTTTGGTATCACTATTAACATTGTATCCCTATTTGCGTTCATTATGGTGCTGGGGATTGTCGTTGACGATGCAATTGTCATAGGGGAAAGTGCCTACACTGAGATAGAGAAAAAAGGAGGCGGCGTCGTTAACGTTGTGAACGGTGCCAAACGTGTAGCAACTCCGGCAACGTTTGGGGTATTAACGACGATTGCTGTATTTGCGCCATTTACTTTATCAAGCGGCCCTGAGAGTGCTTTTTTCTATGGTATCGCGGTCGTCGTTATTTTATGTCTGGTATTCAGTTTAATAGAATCAAAGCTTATTCTACCTGCGCACATTGCCCATACTCACTTTCCGCCTATTAACCCTGAGAGTTGGCGAGCACGTTTTAACAAGCGCTTCTTTAACTTTGTGAATGGCCCGTATAAACGCTTTATTGAGCGTTGTGTTGAATGGCGTTGGTTAGTGTTATTCTCATTTATTGGCCTTTTGATTTTGACATTCGCTTTAATTTCGTCAAATCAAGTACGTGTTGTACCAACACCAAAAGTCCCCCATGATTTTCCGCAAATTAACCTAGAAATGAATGAAAATGCATCTGATATACAGACCATTGAAGCAATTCGTGAAATTGAAGCCATGGTTAAAAAGGTTGATCAAGAGACAGAACGTGAGTTTGGTCACACATTATTACGTGATATTTTGGTCTTTAATCAGGGGCGTACTGAAGCACAAATCTTAGCACCATTGGTAGATGAGGACTTGCGTCCATATAATGCTTTCGAGCTATCGCGACGTTGGCGTGAACAGATGCCAAACATTGCCGGTGTTAAATCATTGCAAATCTACGACGATGTAAATGGCGGCGGCAATGATGGCGAGTTTGGATACCTGCTTTATGGGCCCGATGTTGATACTTTAAATGATGCGGGTCGTCGTTTTATTCAGTTGCTGCAACAGCAAAAAGGCTTATTTGATATTAGCTCGACAATTGACCCTGCTAGTAAAGAAGTCCAACTTAGCTTAAAACCAGTTGCTTATGATTTAGGCTTAGACCTTGCCACAATTGCCAATCAAGTTGGTGCAAGTTTTTATGGCGGAGAAGCCCAGCGTGTAATTCGTCGTGGTGAAGAAGTACGTGTAATGGTGCGTTATCCTAAATTTACGCGTGAAGCATTTGCTTCTTTAAAACATGCGGTAGTGACGACACCTGCTGGCAAAGAAGTACTGCTTGGTGATGTGGTTGAGCTAACCGAAAAGCCAGGGATTAGTTATATTCGCCGTGAAGGTGGCTACCGTACTGTATATATCTACGGCAGCATTGACGAAGAAACCATAGAACCAGGTGAAGTGGTCAAGCAGGTTGACGACGTACTACTGCCAAAGCTTAAAGAAGAGTTCCCATCAGTGAAAACTGAATTAGGCGGTGCCATTGAAGAGCAGCAAGCACAGGCGAATGAGCAATTAATGTTTTTTGCTGCAGGGATGTTCTTAGTGTATATCTTACTTGCGGTGCCACTCAAAAGTTATTCACAACCATTGATCGTTATGTCGGTGATTCCGTTTAGCTTGACCGGTGCTATTTGGGGGCATTATTGGTTTGATTTAGATATTAGCTTAATGTCAGGCTTTGGCTTAATTGCTGCTGCAGGGGTGGTGATCAATGACTCTTTAGTTATGACTGACTTTGTGAACCAAGCTCGACGAGAGGGAATGTCAACTCGTCAAGCTGTTATTGAGGCAGGTTGTGCACGCTTTAGAGCAATTACTTTAACGTCAATTACAACCTTTGCTGGCGTACTCCCTATTATGTTTGAAACGAGTTTGCAGGCAAGGTTTGTTATTCCTATGGCAGTGGCCCTTGGTTTTGCAGTGATGTTTGCAACTCTCATTACATTGGTACTTGTTCCTTGCCTGTATATTGTGATGAGTGATGTAGGCCATGTGTTCTTACGTTTTTTCCGTTCAGTGAAAGAACTCATACCAAATCGACGTGCGGTAAGAGATTAATGACTAAGCCAACCTTCGGGTTGGCTTTTTTATAGCTTATTTTTGACTAGTAATTGCTTGTTATACATATCTTTCGGTTACATTCTTTTGTTTGATTTGTTTTCAACTGAGGATTATACTCATTTCAGTTTTTGGCAAACTAACCGAAAGGTTAGGACGCAAAGTTTCCGGTCTAAGGTTTTGATTACAAAGCTATGATAGCGGGGCCGCTGAAAAGCGCACATTCTTCGTGCTTTGGATCTATTGCCTCAAACTAAAATTGTATTTATTTTGTACGGCTGTTATTGGATAGTACCTACTAGCTGTTCTTAGGGTGTTACTTTGTTTATGCATATGTCACTGGCTTCTGGAAAGTGGTTGCCGATAGGTTGCTTAAATCATCATACTCAGCTTTTTGTTGGGGATAAGGTGGTTGTGACTTTTTATGATGCGCAAGGTGAGTTAGCTGATTTGTCATTTCAGTACCCTATTACTAGCTCTGATGAGGGTGAGCCTCATAATTGGCCTCGTTCAATTGCTGAGCATATAAATGTGCACATGCCCATGATTCGAGCAGGAAAAATAACAGAGCAGGGTCTCATCGTAGCATATCGGCTCAATCAGATTTATGCATTAGAAAGCACGGGTATAACCCATGTAAAAGTGGCATTTAACTGTATTGCTAAGTGCGAAAAGAAAATAAAGGATAAAAATCAAGAGTATGATTATGTTTATCCGCAAGCATGCAATGCTTACAGCTCAGGTGTAAAAGTACTACAACCAAAGACTGGCCATATTTATATGTGTAAACCTTGGCCGTATACAGAGTTTTGTCGTGTGAAAGAATCACACAACCCACTCTATGAACCTGGTGTGGGTAAAAGTTGGCCCATGGCATGGCAGCAAGTATCACATTGATAGTTTCCCCCTAAATGCTATTTAGCATTGTTTGGCCCACTCAATTTGAGTGGGCTTTTTTATTTCTGTGTTAGACTCGGGTCATTCGTTTTTAATCATGGTTTTTCCTGTGTCGCAAAATTCTTATTCTTTGTCTTTATTAACGCCTACCCCTGTAGCTAAAAAACAACCTCATCAACTAACAGCTCATCAATTAACTCGTACTGATAATTACTACTGGATGCGTGATGATGAACGCGAGAATGTAGACGTGTTGGCACATTTACATGCAGAAAATGAATATTGTGAAAAACAGCTTGCCAGTATTAAACCGCTACGAGAAGCGTTATTTAACGAACTAAAAGAGCGGATAGTTAAGGATGATAATACCTTTCCTGTAAAGGATGGCCTGTTCTGGTATCACTCAGAAGTTCGTGGTGATGATGAATATGCGCGCCATTACCGAAGTAGTTCAATCGAAGCCCACGACAAGCAGTTATTGTTAGATGTAAACCAATTAGCCAGTGATTACGAATTTTATGAACTAGGTGAAGTCGCAATTAGTCCTGATGAGCAATTACTTGCTTATTCTGAAGATACCGAAGGCCGCCGTATTTACACCGCGCGTTTTAAAAATATTGCCAGTGGCGAAATATTCAGCGATGTACTTGAAAACACAGAAGGGCAAATTGTTTGGGCTAACGACAGTAAAACAGTTTTTTATGTGAAAAAAGACCTACAAACTTTATTGGGTTTTCAGGTGTATCGCCATGTGTTAGGCACCCCACAAACCGATGATGTTTTAGTGTATGAAGAACAGGATAAAAGCTTTTTTCTAGGACTTGGCAAAAGTCGAGATGAAAGCTTAATTATTATTGATTTAGCTACGACTGAAACGAACGATACTTGGGTACTTGACGCTAACAGTCCCGAGGGAGAATTCAGCGCGTTAATGCCGCGTGAAGAAGGCCATGAATTTGATGTTGATAAGCTTGGCGATACTTTTTATATAGTCACAAATTGGCAAGCCAAAAACTTCCGTTTAATGACTGCCACAACCGACACAATTGCTACAAAAGAACAGTGGCAAGAGCATACTGCGCACCGTAATAATGTGTTATTGGAAGGGGTCGAAATATTCAATGACTATCTTATTTTAACTGAGCGAGAGCTTGGCCAAACCCGCTTTGTGGTTGTTGATAAGCAGGAAGAGCGACTTACATTAGAGTTTGATGACCCTTGTTATTATGCTGCAATAGCGATGAATCCTGAGCCTAACACTCGCTTTGCACGTATTTATTACTCTAGTCTAACAACACCAGGTTCATTGTATGATGTTGATTTAAAAACGGGTAACAAAACGTTATTAAAACAACAGCAAGTACTTGGTGAGTTTGACCCAGATCACTATCGTTCAGAACGATTAATGATCACCGTAAGAGATGGTGAGCAAGTACCAGTGTCATTGGTGTATCGTATTGATAAGTTTAATCAAGATGGCTCTAACCCTTTGTTGCAATATGGATATGGAGCTTATGGTATTACCATTGATCCGAGTTTTTCTAGTAGTTCATTGAGCCTGCTTGACCGTGGCTTTGTTTATGCCATTGCCCATATTCGTGGTGGTGAAATGCTAGGTCGTCATTGGTATGAACAAGGTAAAAAACAGCATAAACAAAATAGCTTTAACGATTTTATTGATGTTACTCGCTCACTCACTGAGCAAGGCTATGCACATCCACAGAAGGTGTTTGCCTCAGGGGGAAGTGCTGGCGGTTTATTAATGGGGGCTGTGGTAAATCAAGCACCAGAGCTTTATTTAGGCGTGGGCTGTCACGTACCTTTTTTAGATGTGCTGACAACCATGCTTGATGAGAGTATTCCCCTTACAACAAATGAGTATGATGAGTGGGGTAACCCAAATGATCCCGACTTTTACGAGGTCATTAACGCTTATTCCCCATACGATAATATTACGGCTCAAGCCTACCCAAATATATTAGTAACAACGGGTTTTCATGACTCGCAAGTACAATACTGGGAGCCGATGAAATGGGTTGCGAAACTGCGTGAGATAAAAACAGACGACAATATTGTTGTGTTTAAAACGGATATGGATGCCGGACACGGAGGCGCTTCTGGACGCTTTAAAAGTCTGGAAGAAAAAGCGCTTGAGATGGCCTTTTTTATGGCTCTATTAGGTTGAAAATAACCATTTTAAAGCTAATATTACCTTAAACGTAGTAAGAGTGATGTTTGGTTATGTTTAAGCCCCATGGGGAGTGGTTTTATAAAATAAGCCCTCCTTGCGTATTTATTGAGTTTAGAGGCTGTGTTAATAAAGAGGCGTTTGTTGACTTCACGAATAAAATAGCAGACGAAATAACAGGTAACTCAATAAAAAACCTTCATCATTTAATTATAAACGTTAAGCAGTTTGAATTAGCCACCGCAGAAAGCGTTCATATAGCAAAAGCTTATTTTGAAACGGTTAAATCACGTGGCTATAAACAAGTTGATTATGTGGCGCCTAATAGTGTGGCTCAAAGTTTGATAGAGTCTGTTTGGAAAGACAGTGGACTCAGGGTGACCTTCCATAAAGATATAAATAGCTTCCTTGAAATTAATCCGCAGTGTGAAAAAATGCGAGCTTGGTTAGAGTCAGCAACATAAACTATAAGCCTGCCCATTTGGGCTTCTATTAAATGAGCTGCAAAGTACCCAATAGGTTATTGCTCAGATCCCCAAAATACCTTCTAGATTCATTTTAAAACGGCGCGATAAATTTAAAATCGCGTTGCTTTTTAAAATGACTTTATAATCACCACAGTCGGTCGGTATCAACTCACTGATTGCTTTTTTACGAACTAAAGTAGAGCGATGAATACGAATAAACCCCTTACTTGCTAGCTTCTCTGTTAAGTTTTTCATCGTTTCGCGGTGTAATATTGGGCGAGGACTATCTTGGCAATGCAACTCTACATAGTTACCAGCTCCATTTATCCATACGATTTCTTCAATATCAACAAGCCTCACTTTGCCTACATCTCGGACGATTAAATGGGAGTTTTCTTGTTCTTGTACGTGTTCTTGATGATGTGCGCTGGCAAGGGGGCATAAATGAATAAGCTTCTCAAAACACTGATTTATCCGCATAGAATTTGCTGTTGTAAGTATAAAATCAATAGCACCTATTTCATAAGCTAAGTTAGCTAATTGCGCCGAATCAGCAACAATAACAAGCTTTAAATGCTTGGCAAGCTCTGTTAGTTGTAGCAACTCAAGAGAGCTAGGCGATGAATTGAGTTGATAAAAAGCAACGTGAGTATTTTCAAAATTAAAACTGCTCATTTCATTAATGACAGTAATGGAGTGAAAACTATGGTGCCGTGTTATTGCGCTTTCAAGCATTTTTGCAAATTGCGGCTCTGCGATATGTATTATGCTGTTAAATAAAATGCTTTGCATTGTAGCTCCGAATGTAGCGTACCTGTTAAAAACAATAAGACCGTGTCTGTTCCTATTTTCTATTCAAATTATTTTACAATTTAGTTATCCCTCAAAATATTCCACTTATCCCTGATTTTAATCCGCTTGCAAAATGCAGCTATCTGAAATGTATAAAGCCCAATAATGTGGCGAGCTGTAACTAAGTGGTTACAAATAATTTTCAGGGGAATTACCATGATAAAAAACGAAAAAAATCCACGTCCATTATTTGTTTATTCTGCAATTGCGATGGCAATGATGGGAGGCGTGTCGGTAAATGCGGTGGCACAGGATGAAGAATTAGAAAAGGTTGAGCGTATTCAAGTGACAGGGTCGCGAATTCGCTCTGCAGAAGCTATGTCTTCAGCCCCTATTCAAGTTGTTGATAGCTCGGCTATTGATGCTTCAGGCTCATTAAACATTCAAGACTTATTACTTGAAAACCCAGCATTTGGTACACCGGCAATTAGTCGTACAAACTCAAACTTCAATACTTCAAGTGCAGGTGTTGCGACGGTAGATTTACGTAACTTAGGCTCGAACAGAACGCTTGTACTTGTGAATGGCCGACGTTATGTCGCCGGTGTTCCTGGTAGCTCAGCCGTTGATTTAAATACCATACCAAGTCAGTTTATTGAGCGTGTTGAAATTATGACTGGTGGCGCATCGTCAGTATATGGTTCTGATGCTGTAGCGGGTGTAGTTAACTTTGTCCTTAAAGATGATTTTGAAGGAATAGAGTTTGAAGGCCAGTATGGTGAGTCTAAAGAAGGGGATGATCAATCTAGACAATTCTCAGTGACTTCTGGCTTTAGTGGCTTGGATGATAAAGGGAAAGTAATGTTTCACCTAGGTTATTCTGACCAAGGTGGTGTTTTTGCTCGAGACCGTTCACGTTCTTCTGTTGACCAAATTGCTCAAATTGCTTTTGAAAATAGCGAAACAGGACAAGCGAGTGATATTTTTGAAGCTGTACGTCCATTTTTCTCATCGTTTCCTCCACAGGGACGATTTGATGCGGGTGACACGCGCTTTACGTATAACAGCAACAACGTCTTACAAGACTCATTCAGCACCAATGGTGGTGACGGTGTTGAAGCAAATGGCTTTAACCGAAATGGTGTAAGGGCGCTCGCAATTCCTACAGAGCGTTACTTGTTTGCATCTAACGGCAGCTACGATATTACCGATAAACATACGTTCTTTTTTGAAGGTACATATGCATCAACATCAACTCAGTCTGAGCTAGAACCTTTTCCTTTTGCTTCAGATGATATTTATGCTAATGGGCGTGTTCCTATCGAATTTTTGGTTAATGATGAACTACTGCGTAATGCATTTGTACCGGATGAAATCTATAACGCAGCAACAGACACTGATGGTGATGGCTTAAGAGATATTTTCTTTGCAAAACGACTCTCTGATATTGGTAACCGCGGCGCACGAGCTGAGCGTGATACTTTCAGACTAGCAGTTGGTTTCCAAGGTGAAATTAACGATAGTTGGTTTTATGACACCTACTATGTATACGGTAAAACAAAAGAAGCGCAGCTTTCTAGTGGTTTAGTTAATGTACAAAGCTTTCGCCGAGGTTTAGAGGCTGTTATTGATAGCCAAGATTTAGACAATGATGGAATTACCAACGAAGCAATTTGTTTGGATGCTACTGCGAGAAGCTTTAATTGTGCTCCAGTCAATATTTTTGGTTTTAACTCTATGTCGCAAAGTGCAATAGACTTTGTTCGAGCGCCAAGCATGTTGTCGACTTCTGTAGAGCAAGAGATTATCGGTGGTAATATCACTGGTGATTTATTTGAATTACCTGCAGGTATGGTCGGTATTGCAGCAGGTTTTGAATATCGTGAAGAGTTCTCACGTAGTGAGTTTGATGCACTACAACAAGCTGGCTTAAATGCAGGTAATGCAATTCCTGCTACAGAAGGTGAGTTTGATGTAACAGAGTATTATGTAGAGGCTAATATTCCAGTACTTGAGTCTGTTACCATGAATGCAGCAATTCGTTTGTCTGATTATTCAACAGTAGGAAACACAGAAAGTTGGAATGTGGGTGTTGATTGGGAAGTTACTGAGGATTTACGTCTTCGTGCAACACGTGCTCGTTCTACTCGTGCCCCTAATATTGATGAACTATTTTCACCGCCTTCTCAAACTTTCCCTAGTGGCTTAAATGATCCTTGTGTAGGTGTCTCTAGTACGGGTGATGGTGCTCTGGGTGATGCGTGTCGTGCCGATGTTGGTATTGCAAATAACATCGCGACAAATGGTGAGTTTACGCTAAACCAGTCAGATTTACAGGGTATCAGTGGTTTCAATCGTGGTAATCCTGATTTAAAAGAGGAAGTGGGTGATTCCGTAACCGTGGGTGTAGTGTTTACACCTGAAAGCTTAATCTCTGGCTTAGATATCACAATCGACTATTTTGACATTGAAGTCACGGATGCGATTGTTTCTACACCACGCCAATTTATACTTTCGCAGTGTTATGGTGGCGGTGACGACAGCTTCTGTAACTTTATTACTCGTCGCAGTACAGCAGCAGGTAATAACAGTGCTGGCTCACTTGAGTTTATTGACAGTGGAGTATCAAATAGTGGTGGCTTAGGTACTGAAGGGGTTGATTTGACCTTAACTTACTCTCGCGACATCGGTCCTGGTCAATTCAGAACGCGTTTAGCGTATACTTACCTAATTGATGGTTACACAATTCCACTACCGGGTGCCGATAAAGATGAGTTTGCTGGTGAAGTAGGCTCTTCTGAGCATAAGGCTAACTGGAACTTTGGCTACAAGTATAATGATTTTGACTTTAATTGGAGCTTAACATTTATTGGTGATGCTGCTTTTGATGATCAATTCTTAAATTCGTTTGATAACATTCCTGCAGGGTCTGTAGGGGTTGGTTCCGTTACTTACCATGATGTTCAGGCAAGTTATCATATAACTGACTCAATAGAGTTGTATGCAGGTGCAAATAACTTATTTGATAAAGAACCACCACGTATCATTTCAGGTGTAACTGGTTCAGACACCGGCGCTGAAACTGATGCAGGTACGTATGATCCTATCGGTCGAACTGTCTATGTAGGTTTTAGAAGTAAGTTTTAAATAAGTGATTTAATGCCACTTATACCAATAAAAACGCCACTGATAACAGTGGCGTTGTTGTATCGAATAAGAGGCTTTAATGTAGATCATGAATCGCTTGTTGTTTAACGATTTTCCCTACGTAAAGCCCTCTTTTGAGGGCTTTTTATTTGCTTAAAGCTTTATCATTTCGACTCTATAAATATTCATATTTACAAGTTATTTGGTCATCTAGTTTGATTTAAAAAGGATATAGCTAGCAGGCTAAAATGCGCTTTATAAATGCAACCCGTTAAGCCCAATAAAAACGCCACTAATAACAGTGGCGTTGTTGTATTGATACTCAGAGTCTAATGTAGAAAATGAGTTATTCGTTATTTAACTATATTTCCTACGCAAGCCCTCCTAGAGGGCTTTTATACTTAATCTAGGTAAGATTTTAGCATCCAAACTAGCTTCTCTTGCTCTTTAATGTAGTCACTCATCAGCGCCGCAGAGCCTTCATCATCAGCATCACCTGCTTGAGATAAAATATCGCGTTGCATTTGAATGAGTGTACTGTAGCCTGCTAGTAAGTTTTCTACTGCAGCAGTGCCTTCAGTAATATTTTTTGCTTCGCTTATCTTACTTGCTTCAATGTACTCTGAAAATGCGTGTACTGGTGTGCCGCCTAAAGTCAGAATACGCTCCGCAATTTCATCAACTTTTTCAAGTAATAAGTTATAAATTTCTTCAAACTTAAGGTGTAATTCAAAAAAGTTACGACCTTTGATATTCCAATGAAAGCCACGTGCGTTCATGTATTGAATTTGGTAGCAGCTTAATAAAGAGTTTAGTGACTTTACGATATCTTCACTTTTTGCGCTGTTTAAACCAATTGCATTTACCTGTGACATAGATTGCTCCTTAAAAATAGCTGTTAATATTTTACTTTACTTGCTAGTGCGTGAGATTAAGTATTAGCCATTTCCAGTAATCTGTAAAATGGTTTAATTCGAACATAGTGATAGTTTAAACCTATCAGTGGCTGTTTTAGTTAATTTTCACACTATCAAATAAGATTGGACGACCTATTACATAGGTTTGGGGCGAGAGAGCAAAAAATCTACCTAAATGCGTGATTATTTTAAAATAAGGCAGATAACATGATCTAAAACAAGGTTTGGATTGGCAAGCAACTAGTCTGATTTAGAAATTGATTTAGGTCAAAAAAACAACATTTCAGAAGCGCATAATGAGTTTACCGCATTTATTTAGGAGAAGAAAAATGGACGGTAAAACAGCGAAAGAAAACAAAGCTGAAATAGTGGTTGTTGTGATTGCATTACTTGCTTTTGTTATTGGTTTAGTAGGGCATTTAGCAGGTGCTAGCTTTGCAAATTTTGATACCTTTGGCTATATCGCTGCGCCTATCCCGCTTATTCTGGGTATTATCGTATTGATTTCATACAAAGTGGCAGCAAGTGCTGAAAAATAAGACGCAATTAGTCTTTGTTGATAAGCTTTATAATGTAATCCATTACTTGGCGTGAGTAGATCATACTGGTGTGACTTAAATGAAACACCTTGTGCTCTGCCATGCCATTGAGCTTGGTTTCATCTATTAGCACTGTGCCATCAGAGACACTGCCTTTAGAAATTAATGGCATGAGCCCTATAGGTAAATCCCCAGCGATACTGTAAAGCTTTGCTTTAAATGGCCAGTCGCCGTTTTCAGACAATAAAAACTCGACACTATTTTTAAGTAGCATATCGAATCCTTTTTGCTGCATCTGTTTAGCAATATGGCTGCCTTTGTGTGGAGTGCCGAGCGTAATAACTTTTTCTACATACTTGCTTTGCGAAGAACTCGCTTCAAGGTAAGCGCGCGCAACGAGCCCCCCCAAAGAGTGACACACCATGGCTGTTGGTTTGTCGCCAATGAAGTGATCAATCTTATCAAAAATAGCCGCTCTATTAGGGGATAGCGTGTTGTAGGTCAAATTAAGTATTTTTAACCCAGACTTTTCAAGGCGTGTACACAAGGGGCGCATGACAAAACCTGACATATAAAGTCCATGTAACACTACAACTTGTCTAATTGCCATCGCATACCTTACATCAATTGCTGAGGTTTAATTTCAATATTTGCTGTATCTGAGCTAACCCATACTTCACCATCTTGAATAGTGATTGTGAGCTTAATATTACGATCTGCCAGTGCAGCTAATGCCTGAGTCGCGGCATAATCGAGACTAAAAATACTTAAGTTTTTAAAATCATACAACTTAGGTTGATGCTTTTGCCACCAAATAGTTTGGTTATTCTCGCCGTAAGTATACAAAACAACCTGTTTGGCTTTATTGCAGGCTTTTTTCAGACGTTTTTCATCAGGTAAGCCGAGCTCAATCCAAAGCTCAATTTCTTCGCTGTAGTTTACGTGCCAAAGCTCGGGCTCATCATCAGCGCATAAGCCTTTGGTGAACTCTAAACCTTCACGCGCATTTAGCGCAAAAGCGAGTAAGCGGATCATCAGCCTTTGCTCGGTCTCTGATGGATGCTGTGCAAGGGTTAGATTGAAATCTTGATAAAGGTGGCGGTCCATATCGCTTAGCGATATTTGTGCTTTGATAATAGTTGATTTAAGAGCCATAACTGCTTACTTGAAAAAATTTGCGTCATTATAGCGCTATTTAATAAGAGTGAGTTAGTTTATGATTTAAACTATTTTGGTTGGCAATACTTTTTTGCTAATCAAATAGTTTAATCTATATATTTTTAACTCAGCTTATATTAAAAATTTTCAAGGATTTAAGAATGGAAGCAAATAAAAAGAAAATAATTGATGTTTTTGTGAATAATGTCAAAGGTAAAAGACCTCTTATTCAAGGAAATTCACACCATGGTAGCCATGGACATTGGCTAGAAAAACAGATGGGTATTAAACCCAATGCGAAAAACTCCGCAGATATATTGGGCTATGAAATGAAAACTCACACAAGTTCTAAAACATCGTTTGGAGACTGGTCTCCCGATAAGTCTCTTTGGGGTCGCTATCGCTCAGAGCTTGGAGTTGCAAAGCTTAACAGAGATGCTGAGTTTCTCGTTGCTTTTGGGCAGCAAAACCCTAATAAAAGTGGCCGTTACTCTTGGTCTGGTTTACCTGTGCCAAAAGTAAAAAATTATAACCGTTTTGGTCAAAAACTCATTGTTACACCTACTCAGGATATTCAGGCTATTTACTCTTTTTCAGCGGACATGCGTCCCAATAAAGCAGAGTTAGTGCCAAAAGAATTACAAAAAGAACGGGTGTTAATAGCCCAATGGACAAAAGCTAAAATTAAGCCTAAGTTAGAAAATAAATTTAATCAACGTGGGTGGTTTAGGTGCACAGTTGACGACCGGGGAGTTTTTAATGGAATCGAGTTTGGCAACCCGATGAATTATGAAAACTGGCTAGACCTTGTTCGTGAAGGCCATGTTTTCTTTGACTCTGGCATGCATCAAGGTAATCGCAGACCTTACTCACATTGGCGAGCCGCTAATAATTTATGGGATAAGTTAGTCGTAGAGCGATATAACTAAGGTCTGCAAGACGTAACCCTCAACAGGGTTACGTTAATTTTTGCTAGGATGCTTGTTTGACTTCACAATAATTTTTAGCGTTTCTTAAAGCTGTGGTGACTTGAAGTGCTAAAGCATCAATGACTTTCATACAAACGGAATTACCAAACTGTTTGTATATCTGACCTTGTGATACAGCATCAACAATGTACTCCTCAGGAAAACCTTGCAATCGAGCACATTCTCTAGGCGTTAGCTTTCTTGGGCGTTTACCTAGTTCAGATTGATCAATTAATATCTCAGAACCATCTTTGTAGTAACGAGCGCTTATTGTGTTTGTATATTCACTTTCTGCATTAAATAGTGAGTAACCAAAACCATTACCTTTTGTTTTGTGACCCTCTTTTCTGCGTTGATGACCGGCCCAGAGTTTTTCTGATATCGTGAATTTATCATCACTCGGCGCTAATTCGCTTAAGTCTTCTAAAATATCACCTACTTTAGTTGGTATTTTAGGTGGCGTTGGCCATTTAAATAGTTCGTCGAAATTACAGCCTTTAAAGTGGTTTTTATCAAACCCAACTATAAATACGCGCTCTCTATTTTGTGGGGCGCCAAAGTCACCAGCTCTAAGTACTTTATAATCAACCCAATAATTTAGTTTCTCTGAGAGTGCATGCCTTGCTTCTTCACTTAGAGGTACGTTATCCGGTATTTCTAAGTCAAAGTTACCCTTTAAAATATCTAAAATAGTTTTTAAAGTACGGCCTTTATCATGCCCTTGAAGCTGTTTTACATTCTCAAGTACAAAAGCTTTAGGTTTTTTTTCAGTAAGGATTCTTTGAATTTCGAAGAACATTGTTCCACGTGTATCATTAAAGCCTTGCTTAAGACCCGCTTGAGAAAAAGCTTGGCAAGGAAAACCACCAAGTAAAATATCATGATCGGGAATATCAGATGCAGCTATCTGGGTTATGTCGCCATTAGGCATTTCACCAAAGTTAGTTAAATATGTCTTTTGAGCAAACTTATCCCATTCAGAAGTGAATACACAGTGACCTCCAAGCTTCTGGAAAGGCAGCCTGATCCCACCAATTCCTGCGAATAAGTCTATAAATGAAAATTCAGACTCAGATAAAGGTTTCTGTTTAAATGGCGCTTTATTAAAATGAGATTTTAATTCTGATTCTAGGTTGAGGATATCAGCTAGCTTTTTTGATGTGGGCTTATGTTCACCTGTTTCCCAACCTCTAACTGTACGTTCACCAGTAGAAGCCATACCAAGTAAGTTCGCAAATTCAGTACGTCCTAAACCTAAGTTCTCACGTATACTTTTGATTTGTATTGCTATATCGTTATTCATTAAAACAGTACTCATGATGCTATTAAGCTTATCCGGTTTTAGTCCGGGTAAATATAGCACTGTATAAATGATCAGGCAAGGGAAACAATGTTAAAAGATCTTTCCACTTTACGTATTGAAGCAATAGATAAAGTGCAAGCTAATATTTTTAATGAGATTAGTTTATCAAGTTCAGATAAAGAAAAAATCTATTTAGAGTTTATTGACTACTTTACAAACTTGAATACGAGCCTACTATCTGACTCTATTAAACTTGTAAACAAAACTAAACAGACAGCATATATTCCCTTTAGTTGGTTTGCTCGTTTACAGCAATGTGTTGGTTTTATTGAAGGGCTAATTGAGTACTTAGTTGTTTTGGATAAAATCAAAAACGAATCGGGCGTTGATCATAAAGTATTTGAATCGCTACCTTCTCTAAATTGGAAGTCAAAATTTACAAACGATGAGTTAGATAAGCTGTATGATTTCCTGAATAGTAGCTTGAGTGAAAAAGACATATCGTTTTTTGAAGATTTCTTAGAGGGACGAAGCTGGTTAGATGTTAAGAATGAAGAGAAAGGGGATCTACAAGGGCGAAAGTTATCTCGAAGAAACGATGAAATAATAGCTTCGAGTGTAATCAAAGTATGCTCTCTCATCCAAGAAAATTCAGGGAAAATAGAGTTACTTATAGAGCTATTGAGTGAAAAGCCTCGTCTTAGAAAGTTTTTAGAAAAAAAGAATACCATCCCTGATCGCGAGGTACTTGGGAATAGCACAAGCATTGAAAATAAAACTATATTTCAGTACAGCACCGATATGGGCAAAGGTAGTAATAAAATATACTACGGTGCACCGGGAACAGGGAAAAGTCATCGCATAAACAAAATAACCGCGCATCACTGTAGCTATACAACAGTTTTCCATCCTGACACGCAATATAGTGATTTTGTGGGGGCTTTAAAGCCTGTTATGGTAGATGTTAATGGTGAAAAGAAGATTTCTTATAAGTTTAGGTCAGGGCCTTTCACAAAGGCACTTATAGTAGCTTTAAATGATATTAATAAACATGTTTACCTTGTAATTGAAGAGCTTAATAGAGCTCCTGCCGCTGCTGTTTTTGGTGAGATATTTCAGCTATTAGATAGAAATGCGCAGGGTGAAAGCCAATATAAGATAGAAGTATCAGATCCCGATATGTTACTCCATATCAAGGAGCATCTAAATGAGCCTGATAAGTTTCATAAGCTTTACTTACCTTCAAACTTCTCAATTCTAGCAACTATGAATAGTAGCGATCAATCAGTCATGCCAATGGATACAGCCTTTAAGAGACGTTGGTTATTCGAATATTTACCAATAGATTTTACTAAAGCTGGTAATGGTAATTTTGAGATTGCACTTACTGATGGTGAGAAGATAGAAGTGCCTTGGACAGTATTTGCAGAAGTTGTTAATGATACTTTGTCTTCCTTACAAGTATCTGAAGATCGCCTACTAGGGCACCGCTTTGTATCTGATGATGAACTTACGAGCATTGAGGAAGCCAATAATACATTAAAAGGTAAAATATTAGTTTACCTTTGGGATGATGTGCTTCGTCATGGAAATCGTGATGTGATTTTTAATACATCAAAAGTAAGTACTTTCGGTCAGTTGTCACATCAATTTGGAAAAGGTAAGCCTATCTTCTCAGAAACATTTGAAGCTAAATTACTAGAGACGTTAAACAGCGCGCAAAAAGCCCAAGAAGTGGCTGCAGATGAACAAGTAGAATAGATGTAATTAAAAATGCGTAAATTACACCTATTTGAAGACAGGCAAAGCATTGTAAAAGCAATGCCTAAGAAGTTAGTTCAAAATTTGAGTGAGTTAGGGCTTCTCTACGCTAATGAGCAAAAAGTAATGTTTTGTGGCTTAATTAGCTTTGATGATCAAATTGCAGTGTTCCTTCCACGGAACAGTGATTTTGTAGAAGCTGATGAATTAAGTCAAAGGAAGGTATGTGCGACACTTTTGAAGGCACTGAAGCGTTATTTAGATAACAAAGACAACGCTATAAATGCTGATGAATTAATTGATGAAGGGGTATATGGAAAAGAGTACCTAGGTTTAATATTTGCCTTATTTGAAGACTACTTCAAAAATGGTCTTTTCACACGTCGAGTATCCGAAAGGAAGGTAAATTCAGGTAAAGTAGATTGGAACCGCACAATTAAACAATCTGTACCTTATCTGTCTGGCGGCAGCCTTGTTTATTTAGAGTTAGCTGGTTCTATCAAACGCGTATATTCCAATTGTGAAACTGCGAGGATTCATGCTGAAATCTTACGTAAGTTAGATCAAAAAATTGGGTGGTTAATTAATGATGATGGAGCTATAACCAAACAGCTTATCGATGTTCCTGTTTCATTACTGGATAATGATGCGAAAATTTATCAATTAAACAATGAGTTAACAAGAGCATACTCAGATCGTGATATTTATCTAATCAAGCAGTTAATTAGTTATCTTAAATTAGAAAGTATATCTCAGAACAGTGACTTCTCTATTGGTGTAAAAAGGTTTGAGGGCATGTGGGAGCATATGCTGTTAAAAACGCTCAAAAACGTATTTCCTATAAACAAAAAGTTAGCTAAGCCAGTATATAAAATAAATGGTGAATTGAGGTTGGCTAGTAGGAAAGGGCAAAGAACCGATATAGTGCTTAGAGATCCAGAAACTGGTGGTTTCACTGTTATTGATGCTAAATATTACTCTGCAAAAAGCATAGAAACAGCTCCTGGCTGGCCTGATCTTGTTAAGCAATTTTTCTACGCACAGGCTGTTAAGTCAATTTATCCACAAAGTAATGTCTCTAATATGTTCATTTTTCCAGGTCGGACTGATCTTATTAAATCAGTACATATGGCTGAACCGAGCGCTAAGAATATTCAAGAAGATGACTTACTGGATAATTATGGTGCTATTGATTGCATATATAGATGCCCTCTATTGGTCATTGATTTATATAACCAAAACCAAAAAATAAATATTGCTAATGTATCGAATATTTAGAGTTCAATCTAACTGATGAATTTCTTTCTTCTGTTATTTGGCTTTTTATTTTTAAACAATGATACTCAATGTAGTAAACTATACCCATCAGTAAAGTACAAAAGCCTAAACCTGCATTTGTACCCACATAAGTACCCATGGCGTTAGCCTTGAAGATAAAGAGCTTAATAATCAAATGAGTAGAACAGGAATACAGTGGTTCCCAGGGCACATGAATAAAGCCCGTAATGAAATCAAAGAAATTATGCCACAAATGGATGTGATCATTGAGGTGCTTGATGCCCGTATTCCTTACAGCAGTGAAAACCCTATGGTAACAGCGCTGCGTGGCGATAAGCCGGTCATTAAAATCATGAATAAAGCTGACCTTGCAGATCCTAAATTAACGCAAGCATGGAAAGACTACTTTGAGCAGCAAAGTGGCGTTAAAGCGATTGATTTTGGGAATGATAAAGCAGGTGAAGTACATCGTATTAATGAGCTTTGTAAAAAATTAGTGCCGCATAAAGTGGGCGCTGATAAACAAATTAAAGCCATGATCATGGGTATTCCCAATGTTGGTAAATCAACACTAATTAATACCCTGGCAGGCCGAATTGTAGCAAAAACGGGTAATGAACCTGCGGTAACTAAAGCTCAGCAACGAATTAAACTTGATGATGGCATTATGCTTTACGACACGCCAGGCATGTTATGGCCAAAAGTAGAAAACGAAAACTCAGGTTACCGTTTAGGGGCAACGGGTGCAATTCGTGATACGGCCATTGATTATGAAGAGGTGGCAAGTTACACCGCCGAATATTTACTGCATGCATATCCTGAGCTTTTAAAAAGTCGCTATAAAATTGATGAGCTACCAGAGTCTGACTGGGAGTTTGTTGAAATGGCAGGCAAAAAGCGTGGCTGTATTCGTGGTGGAAACCAGATCGATACTTATAAAATGTCTGAAATTCTTATTAATGAATTACGAGATGGCATTATTGGTCGCATTACTATGGAAACACCAGCTATGCGTGAAGAAGAAGAGCAAATGGTTGCACAGCTTCGCGCCGCGTTAGAGGCAAAAAAAGCCGCTAAAGAAGAAGAGAAAAAGCAGCGCCGTGCCCGTGCGCGTAAAAACCGTCGTTAAAATTAAAACGTTAATTTTTAGACATAAAAAAAGCCCTGAAAGGGCTTTTTTAGTTTCATATCTACCGTCACCGATATGAGCAATGTAGCAAGTAAAATAAGTAGGGGTGCCCACATATTGCCAACATCAAGGGGCGTTGCGGCTAGCAATATGTGAGCTAAGCTTTAACGTGGCGACACGTGTTTCAGGGTCTTGAAACAATCAGGTTATCCCGTACAAGTCGTAATGCTCTTTCGTCTTGTTGATATTGATTATCAGTTAGATTTGACATGCTGTCAACACCTAAATAAAAATAATTATCATTTCTGTGTTTTGTTTTTCGACACATTGATTACTTTGTTTCAGACATAAAAAAAGCCCTGCAAGGGCTTTTTTAGTTTCATATCTACCGTCACCGATATGAGCAATGTAGCAAGTAGGTGATCACCTGTTGCCAACATCAAGGGGCGTTGCGGCTAGCAACAGGCGATCTTAGCTTTATCGTGGGCCACACGCGTTTCAGGGTCGAGAAAAAATCAGTTTATTCCGAACAAGTCATAAAGCGTTGCTGACTTGTTGATAGTGATTATCAATTAGATTTAACTATCTGTCAACAGCTAGGTGCAAATAATTCTCATTTCTTTATGTTTGTTTTTTAACCCCCTCAAATACAATGCATTAGCACTAAAGTTGGGCTGTAAATTATGACTAATAAAAACTATGCTGAAGCTATAATAATTAAAATAATCAAATGCGATGTTCTCAATTTGGTCAATAAGCCTACTTGCAATTGTTTACCTAGCAATTCTATTTGCGGTTGCAGGTTGGGCTGATAAAAGAAAAGTACTGCCTTTTAAAGGTTTAACCTATGGTTTATCGCTTGGGGTATATTGTACATCTTGGGCGTTTTTTGGCACCACGGCACAAGCTGCATATAACGGCTGGTGGTTAGCACCGACTTATGCTGGCACTATTTTACTGTTTATTTTTGGCTGGCAGGTATATTGTCGCATTGCACATATTTGTCGACAGCAAAAAATAACGTCGATGGCAGATTTTATTGCCACCCGCTACGGACAATCTTCAAGTTTATCAGGGCTAATATCACTTATTTCTGTGATTGCGATTGTGCCTTATATCTCTTTACAGCTTAGTGCGACCGCACAAAGTATGAATTTACTTACCGACAGAGCCGTCACACAAAGCCATGAAGTGTGGGCCGATAGCACTTTTTACATCACGCTTGTCTTGGCGTTATTTGCTATTTTGTTTGGTGCAAGACGGCTAAAACCCAGTGAGCATAACCCTGGCCTTATTGCGAGTATTGCTTTTGAATCTGTGGTTAAGCTATTGGCATTTGCTGCAGTGGGTTTATATGTGTGCTTTGCATTATTTGACAGCCCCATGGCACTGTTTGAAAAAGCACAGGCGCTGAATATCGATCAGCAAGTTGCTGTAACACAAAGCCCAACCTATGTGTATGTTGCCCATACATTACTCGGTATTTTGGCAACCCTATGTCTGCCAAGGCAGTTTCACATGAGCTTTATCGAAAAAAATAACGATAAAGAATTGGCTTCGGCACGTTGGCTATTTCCGATTTACTTATTGCTTATCAATCTGTTTATTCTACCGATTGCATACGCCGGATTAATTTATTTTCAAGGTCAAGAAGTCGGTTACGATACCTTTGTACTGGCACTTCCTATGGCAGCTGACAATGCTTTTGTTGCATTACTGGCATTTTTAGGCGGCTTTTCAGCTGCAACTAGTATGGTAATTGTGTCATCAATTGTACTTTCTGTGATGATAACCAATGACTTTATAAATCAGTTTATTTTACGCCGCTCGCAGCTTACATCGAGTAGCCGTGGACTCGATAAAAATAACCTTCTACATGCGCGTAAAATCGTTATCGTACTCATTTTATTACTTAGTTATTTCACTCACCGGGTACTGGGCGAGAGCACAACGCTTGCTAATGTCGGTTTAATGTCGTTTACCTTGGTTGCACAATTTTCACCAGCTATGATTATTGGTCTGTGGTGGCGACAAGCCTCTTGTCGAGGTGCGCAGCTTGGTATACTAAGTGGCTTTATCATCTGGGGTTACACACTATTACTGCCAAACCTAGCAGGCGGCTTAGGTAACGATAGTTTATGGCTCGTGAATGGGCCTTGGGGAATTAGCTGGCTTGCACCCACCAATTTATTTTTATTAGGCATGGAAAGCATCAGTCAAGCCTTGCTGTTATCGTTAGGTGCGAACTGTTTAGTGTATTTTTTGGTGCCGTTGTTTAGTCGTGCAACATTGGCTGAGCGCTTGCAGAGTAATAAATTTGTTTCTCAATTAAGTGACTCACGGATCAGCAACCACCTACATCCACTTAGTTATCATGATTTAGGAGCTTTATTGCAGCGATTTGCCGAGAAAGAGGCCGCGCAATCTCTGGTAAACCATTATTTTCCTGATGATAAAGGGAAGTGGAAACGCCCTGCTAATGTTGAATTAGAGCTACTGGTTGAGCGTGAGATGTCAGCGGTGATTGGCGGGGCATCGGCACGGCTTATTTTAGATGTAGCTAAAAATGAGCAGCGCCAGCCACTAGAACAAGTTGCTGAGTTTGTTGATGAAGCAAGTCAAGTTCTTAAATTTAATCGTGATTTACTGCAATCAACCATAGAAAACATCCAACAAGGGATCAGTGTAGTCGATAGTGAACTGCGACTTGTAGCGTGGAATCAAGGTTATAAGAATATGTTTGCTTACCCTGACGATGCTTTATATATAGGGCGTCCGGTGGCTGATATTATTCGTTTTAATGCTGAGCGTGGCCTGTTCAGGGGCGAAAGTATGACCAGCGAAGTTGAAAAACGTTTAGCGTATTTACGCCAAGGCAGTGCATATAAATATCAACGTTCGCACAATGATGGCCGTGTGTTTGAAATGCAAGGTAATCCGCTGCCTGGAGGAGGGTTTGTAACAACCTATACAGATATTACTGAATTTGTTAAGCAACAGAAAGCGCTGACAGAAGCCAATGTTAGCCTTGAAGAAAAAGTAGCGGCACGCACCTTAGCTCTGACTCAAGCAAACCAAGAGTTGTCAAAGGCAAAACGGGTGGCGGAACAAGCAACAGTCAGTAAAACCCGCTTTTTTGCTGCTGCGAGTCATGATTTACTTCAGCCCTTCAATGCTGCGAGTTTGTTTTGTTCATTAATGAATGAAAAAGCACAAAGCACTGAACTTAAAGAGCTAGCAATAAATATTAAAAATTCATTAGGCAGCGCTGAAGAACTGTTATCGAGTATTTTAGAACTAACAAAGCTCGATTCAGGTTCGTTTAAAGTACAAATGAGCGAATTTGCAGCCAGCTCACTTGTAGAGCCGCTGCGCAATGATTATGAAGCCCTCGCAACTGATAAGGGTTTAAAGTTTATAATTGAGACTTGTGATGTGCGTTTGCATACTGATAAAGCGTTGTTACGCCGAGTATTACGAAACTTACTCAGTAATGCCATTCGTTATACCGAGCAAGGTGAAGTGCGCTTAAAAATGCAGTACGACGACGACCATGTATCCTTTATTGTTGAAGATACAGGAATAGGCATTGCTGCAAGTGATCAGCAAACCATTTTTCAAGAGTTTAAACAGCTTGGTGCTAAACCAAGTGCTGAAGGGTTAGGGCTAGGGCTTGCAATCACAAAGCGTATTTGCGACCTCTTAAAAATCCCTTTAGTGATGGGCTCTGAGCTTGGAAAAGGGACGCAGTTCACTTTAACACTGCCATGTAAGGTCAGCCGTCAAGCGAGTAAAGAGCAAAGCGCAGAAGCGCAGCAAGAAACAGAGCTTGGTCAGCTGCGTATTTGGCTGCTTGATAACGACCGAAACGTATTAGAGGCATTAAAGCAGTTACTCGAAAATTGGGGCTGCGAAATCTCAACGGCCACTAATTTAGCTGGCCTTGAGCAGTTAAAGGCAAGCCAAGCACTACCACAATTACTGATTATCGATTATCAGCTTGATGATGGGGTAACGGGCCTTGAAGTGATTGAGCAAGCAGCCCTTACTGCGTTACCTGCCATCGTTAATACCGCGAATCATGACGAAGGAATACGCGAGTTAGTGCTCGATGCGGGCTACCCATTGCTTTATAAGCCTTTGAAAGCGCCCGCCTTAAAACGCATGATTAAGCGACTTACTTAATCAGAATACAGTAATTTGAGCCTGCGTGCCTTGCTGGGGTTTTGAGTTTATTGATAACTCAAAGCCTTGGTTACGTAACAGTTCTCGGGTGATCACAAGCCCTATACCTGTGCCATTTGCCTTGGTTGAGTAAAATGGCACGAACAAGTTATCGGGGTTTTGAATGCCACAGCCTTGGTCGCTAATTGCAATACTTAAGTTATCACCCTGCCTTAACCAAGTGAGGGTTGGGGCAGAATCGCTACCTGCTTCAAAGGCATTTTTTATCAAATTGATCAACGCTTGTTCTAGCTGCCCCAAGTCGGCATTAACATGAAACTCTTCACTGCTATTTATCACTAGTTCAGGAAAGATAGCGCTTAAACGTGTGTTTAGTTGCTCGCTACTGATTGTCTGTTTTTGTGCGGGTGGTAGCTTGGCAAACGCACTGTAACTGGCTACAAAATCAAGTAAATGCTGAGCGCGTTTTTCTATTACTTGCAGCATATCTTGGGCGAGATCATCGTGACTGCTAATTTGTCCTTGGCGCTTAAGGGTTTGCAATGACTGACTCATGGAATAAATCGGCGTGAGTGAATTACGCACTTCATGATTTAACACGCGAATTAAACGTTGCCAAACAAGTTGTTCGTTATCGCGAAGCTGTTGCTCAATTGAAAAGAAGGTTAGTAATTCAAAGTTTCTGCCAGTCCGCCAAAAAGTCTGCGATGAGATTTGAAAGCGTTGTTTAAACAGGGAGTCACTGTTTTGTTGCCATTCGCCATCATGTAGGGCAATGCCTAAGTCGCTAGCCGATTTACCTTCAATCTGGCGATGGCTAATACTGTTTTTAAACGCCCTATTACTAAAGTAAATCAAGCCATGAGGGTCTAGTATCACAATGGGTAAGTCCAGCATGCTGGCAAACTCAAAAACAAACTCTTCTGTTTGCATGTAATGGCGTTTGTTCTTGGCTATTTTATTGCTAAGCTTGGCAAAATCTTGCTTAAGCGCTGCGACTCGTCCACTTTGATAAGACGCTAAATGCCAACTATTACTTTCGTCATTTGCCAGTGCATCTAGTTGCAGACCAAAGCGTTCAACCACATCGGTGATCACACGGTAGCTTTTAATTAAAGCAAAAGCGCTTACTCCGATGAACGGCAATAATAGGCTGATACTGGCAAACCAATCTAGTTTTAAGCTGAGCGAAAGGGCAATGCCAAGCGTTAATAGCACCGCTATAACCAGATAAAAATAGCGTCGAACACGCTGCTCTAACGACAACTTGCTACTCATTTAGCGTTCAACTTCTTTTAAATCGAGCTGATGTTTATCAATGCGACGATAAATCGCCGATTTACTTAATCCTAAAAATTCTCCTGCGGCGATAACATTACCATTAAATTGCAGCAGCGCTTTTTGAATCATTTGTTTTTCAAGTTCTTCAAGGGGCAATAGTGGCAAAGCTTGTTCTGCATTACTATTCGTTTGCTCGCAACTTGGTTGATCTAAAATGAGGTCATTGGCTTGAATATTGTTGTTATCGCTCATGATCACCGCGCGTTCAATGCAGTGGCTTAGCTCACGAATATTACCAGGCCAGCTGTAATTTTTTAGCGCCTTTAGGGCATCATCACTGAGCGCCATATTCGCTCGTTGGTATTTTTTACCATGCACCAATAATAAGTGTTCTGCTAAAGGAGCGATGTCGTCTTTTCTGTCACGAAGCGGTGGAATGTGCAGTTCAATGGTATTGAGTCTAAATAATAAATCACGGCGGAACTCACCCTGCTCAATGGCCGTAGCTAATTCACTATTGGTGGCAGAAATAATGCGAACATCGGCGGTCTTGGTTTGGCTTGAGCCTAGCACTTCAAATTCTTTGCTTTCTAGCACGCGGAGCATTTTACTTTGCAGCTCGAGGCTTAAAGTCGCAATTTCATCTAAAAATAAGGTGCCGCCTTCGGCAATTTCAAAACGCCCTAAGCGGTCTTCTTTGGCATCAGTGAAAGCGCCTTTTTTATGGCCAAATAGTTCACTTTCGAATAGCGTTGGCGCAATAGCGCCAATATTCACGCTTACATAGCGTTTATCACATCTGAGAGAATGCTTATGAATATAATGTGCTAATAAGCTTTTGCCTGTACCATTTTCGCCGGTAATTAAGATGCTGGCATCGGTTTTTGCTGCGCGCTCAGCTTTGGCAAGCAACAGTTGCATGATTTCTGATTTAGCTATGTAATGTGCTTGTGTGTCACTGGTAAGCGCCTTTAAGCATGCGTTGTCGTGATTACTTTGCTTGAGCTTGAGTTGTTGTTGCACAACGGCGGTTAAGCGTAAGTTATTCCATGGCTTTTCAACAAAGTCGACAGCCCCTAATTGCATGGCTTTAACGGCAACATCAATGCTAGCCCATGCGGTCATCACAATGACAGGTATGGTCGATCCTAATTGATTTAGTTGTTTTAAAAAGCGTAACCCTTCTTCACCTGAGGTGGTGTCGAGCTTGTAGTTCATATCGAGCAAAATCAGGCTAATGTGCTCTGATTTTAATAACTCAAGGGCATGTTCAGGGCCTTCGGCCTCAAGGCAGTGTAAGCCAAGTTGTTGTAATGCAACAGTAGCAGCCAGACGTACATCAGCTTGATCGTCTATGACTAAGATTTTATCCATGATTCTTCTTATTATCCTGTTGAGGTAGCTTAAGCCAAAACTTAAGCCACCATTTTGTGCTGTTAATCGTTACGCAGAGCGGCCATAGGTTTTGCTTTAAGCAGTAAAACCAAAGGTCTAAAGCAAGCGAATAGCGCAATACATAAGGTAATACTCCAAGCGAGTAATTGCAGTCTTACATCAAGTATCAGCCAAGACATTAGCT
>Ga0213832_1000227_pt1 | contig 70499 bp, 60 predicted proteins | sample SWATP13_FD_161660 | JGI IMG/M metagenome (GOLD analysis project Ga0213832, IMG submission 161660) | Coastal seawater microbial communities from Marineland, Florida, United States - SWA TP1 #3 | ecosystem: Environmental > Aquatic > Marine > Coastal | place: USA: Florida | collected 2016-08-06 | reverse complement strand
ACACCAAGCGCACAGGACGTGCATCTGTCAAAGTGTTATGGCAAGGATGGCTTAAATTACAAGCCATCCTTGAAGGTTACGATTTAGCAAAGTCTCTTGAATCAGACTTGTGATCAAGAGACAGCTATTAAGCGGCTTTTTACTTTCTGTCCTTTATTACATAATCGCTACTCATATTCCTTTCAGAACAAAATCACCTAAACGTCATAAGGACGTCAGGTATTTTAAGTTGGATTACCTATAGTGGTTTTTCAGTTAACCGTTTCATCAATGAACGAAAAAGAAAATTGAATCACTATTTGAATAAGAAGGAAGGGTAAATCATGAACCGCATAGGCATTTCCATTTGCTTGCTGTTTTCTACGATAACCATGAGTGGTATGAGTCATGGTAAGGGTAATGTTCCAGCCACTGAACGTGAATACTTTGGTGAAAAACAACCGGGATTAACTCCGAAACTTTTTGATCCTAAAATCGTATCGCCTGAAGGTAGCTTTGAAGGTGGTATGTTTACACCCGATATGAGTGAGTACTATTTCACTAGAGCGAACGGCAAGTACAAAAAGCGTACTTTTTTCGTCATACATTATGAAAATGGTCGTTGGGGGCAAGAAGCTGAAACTGACATAAGATGGCCGTTATTTTCTGACGACGGCAATGTAATGCACCAAGGAAAACAATTTAGAGAACGAACCTCTACAGGCTGGTCTGCACCCAAGAGTCACGGTGAATTCTTAAAAGAGCAAGCGCATGGTCTTTCAGTTTCTGCTAACGGTACGTACTTTTTTCCATTCTTCAAAAAGGAAGATAACGGGCGTGGTAACTTGGGCTTTTCACGGTTGGAAGATGGAAAATACTCTTTACCAATCAAGTTGAACGATGAAATAAACACTGGCGAGTATATTGCACACCCGTATATAGCGCCTGATGAATCGTATTTAATGTGGGATGTAGTTCGAGAAGATGGGCACGGGCAAGCAGATATCTATATCAGCTTCAAACAAAGCGATGGCACTTGGTCTCGTTCAATCAATATGGGGTCGCACATTAATACCGATTATCAGGAAAGTTCTCCGTGGGTGTCGTATGATGGAAAATATTTATTTTTTACCAGAGGAGAGTGGCTAGTAAAAGAGGACGGTAGTCGTAAGTATGTAGGTAAAAGATATTGGGTAGATGCCAAGGTGATTAAGAATCTCAAACCCAAACAATTAATCACTTACCAATCTCAGTAGGTGCTTCTACGAAGGCAACGCTATTGCAGCGGGTTTTATCGCCCGCTACCTAAATAGGGATGAGTTTTCCGCCAGACTAAACTTGGTTCACTTACGGCAATATTACGAATAGTTACTCAATATGCGCTTATTTAGTCTGTTATTTTTATTACTACGTTTTAAAGTATTTTTATTTATTATCATGTTGTTAGGGTTTTTTAGTGATTGTTAATTAGTCCATTGCTCCTTCTTAAAGCAGACTCTGTTGTTATCTAGTAACACGGCGAAATTAGGAAGGTGGTTATGGAATCCAATTATCAACAAAACAATGCCCAGCATGCAGTTGCGCACTGCGAATCTCACATAGGTAGAAGGAGTGAAGACTTCCATTCGCCGCTAAGGTGCATGCTTATGATCTTAGTCGTCGTGTTATCTTTAGGATTAGCGGCGTGCTCAAGTGAATCAGAATCTGATTCGGGCTCCGGCTCAGAAGATACAACGCCAGCACCTTATGTCCCGTTCGATGTAGCCGCGCTTCCCATGCCAAACGATGGCTATGGTTATGATGAAGACGGCACGATTGCGTTGCCGAGTGAAGTTGACGTTCATAGTGATGAAGCTGAATCATATTATCAGAGCTATGATACGGCATTTGCTGCAATCGATGGTTGGGGAACATCTTCAGTAATTAAAGTGCCTTTTGCTTTGATTAATTCTGCAGAGCGCCATCCATTAGATGCAACTTCGCTGACCAACAATGTGATGGTTATTCAGTCGCAGACTAATCAGGTGCTGCCTGCAGAAATTAGCTCAACTGGTAGCGAAATCGGAATCAAACCATTGCAAGTATTGTCGGGTGAAACCGAATATTACGTAGTGGTGAGTGATGGCGTGCAATCACAGGATAACTTGCCATTACAAGCCGATAGCGAATTCATCCGAATCAAAACTTCTGGTAACAACGAGCTTACTGAGCAAGAACAAGTTGTTAAGTCGCATATTATTGCCGCAGAGCAAAGCTATCAATTAGCAGGTGGTACAGGAAATTTGGTCTATGGTGCCAAATTTACTACGCAAAGTGTTCATCCTGTTTTAAACGCGATTCGTGAGAATAACCGTCAGTCGTTTATTTCAAACCCTCAGCCGTTAGAAAAAAGCCGAAAATATGACACCTTCACGGCTGAACTATCACTTCCGTTTTATTTACCTTTTACCGAAGAAGACAGTGATTCTTGCGTGATTGACCCATATGATCCTGTGGCAGCTTGTCCTGAACTTTATCGCTGGATGCAGCCCGAAAACGGAGAACAGCACTTAACGAAGAACAATCCATTACCTGCATTCCAAATGTTAGATGTCCCTGTATTAATCTACGCGCCTTCTGGTTGGGATGGCGTCTCGCCTTTGCCTGTAACGATGTTTGTGCATGGCATCACGGCCAAAAAAGAAAGCGCTAGCACTATGGTGAAAGATTTTGTGGATAGAGGGTACATGGTGGTGGCAATTGACCAAATCTTTCACGGTGAACGAATCGTAAAAGACAGTAATGGCGTAGAAATAAGCGCCGCTAACAACAGCGCTTTTTTTATTAATATTACCTCGCCATTAACGTTAAGAGGCAATTTGCATCAAGCGGTTTCTGACCAGCTGAGTCTACGTTATGCGCTGGGCAATGCGGGTTGGGTAGACCAAAGTGAGATCCATTTGGTAGGTCACTCGCTAGGCGCAATTATTTCGGTGATGGTAAGTGAACAGTCGCAACTAGCCGATGGTTTTACTTTTGATACCGCAAGCTTTGTTGTACCCGGACAAGGGCTTACTGGCATCATGTTGGAATCCTTAACCTTAGGTGGCGAAACAGAGTCGGCTATTAAAAACTCGCCTGATATTTTGCGTGGGATAGCTGAAACCGTTATTCCGCAAGAGTGCAATCAAACATCGAGCAATGAAGCATGCATAACCGCATTAAAGGCATTCGCTGAAAGCTCGAAAGAAAACGCAGTAATGGTGTCAAAACTGCAAGATGATATTTATGCGGTGATCCTGCCAACGCTTATTCATGGTGTGCAAACCACAATTGACAGTAGTGATCCAGTAAGTCATACCCAAATTCAGCGCCAAAACCAGCAAAAAACGGTGTTAATTCAGGCAAAAGGTGCCTGTGGTGAAACGTGTGAAGTAGGTGAGTATATGCCAGACGTCGTTATCCCTAATAGCAGTAGTAATAACTTGTTAGTAGGTACAGACCCCTTAATTAACGCACTAGGTTTAAAGATAATTAAAGGTGACACCCAAGATACCACAGGATATGGCATACGCGGCTATATCAATGGCACTGTTGGCGGTCATGGCACTTACTTATTCCCGTATGAAGGCCCTATGGGAGAAAATGGTCTTCCTTCAATTCCTTCAGGTGATGTGATGGATCACGTATGGAGTGCAACTGATACACAGCAAAAAGCCGTTGCAGACATGATCGAATCACAAGGAATGCAACTTGAGATCAAAGACGAAAGCACCATTGAAGGAGAAAGCTATGCCGAATAACATATTAGTTAAGAAAAATGCACCAGCATCACGTCACATTCTAAGCATAGCGATTGCTGTATCAATTGCTTCTGGAACGGTCTGGCAAGTAAATGCAGCAGGCTTTCAGTTAAACGCGCAATCTGGCACAGGTTTAGGACGAGCCTTTGCTGGTGACGCTATCATTGCTGACAATGCCTCTGTGATGGCAAAAAATGCCGCAGCAATGTCGTTGTTCGATGCGCCTGAACTTTCATTCGGTGGTATTTATATTGATACCAATGTTGATGTGATTGATGCCACTTACACACCCATTGTTGGTGATAGCGTTGATGCCAGTATTGACGATATTGGCGGCAGTTCATTCATACCTAATTTTTATTATATCCATCCACTAACGGATAGCCGTTGGACGGTTGGCGTTTCTGTATACTCGAACTTCGCCACAGATGTAAGCTTTCCCGATGAATACGTGGCCTCTGAATTTGGTGGTGAAACCCAACTAACCAGTGTGAACTTGGGTTTATCAGCGTCTTACCGCATAAATGAACAATGGAGCATTGGTGGTGGTATCGATCTGATACATGGTTCGGGGGTTATCAAGCGTGAAGGTCTGTTAAACGTTGACGCGCAAGGCGAAGCGTTAGGTTTTAACGTTGGTGTAGCCTATGAGCTGGATGCTAATAATCGCTTTGGTCTATCCTATCGTTATAGTCCGGAATTACAGGCAGAAGGAGATGTTTCTATGGTGGGGATGACGGCCGATAGCATCAATATTCCTTTGCCTGACATCATCGAATTTTCAGGCTATCACAGACTGACTAATCGCTTCGCCGTTCACTATAGCGCGCAGTTGGTAGAATGGTCGAGTTTTGATGCGCTAACTGCGGACGGCTTTGAAACCAGTATAAAAGAGTATCAATGGGGTGATGCAGGACATCTATCGATAGGAGGAACTTACTATGCAACTGAGCAGTGGCAGTTCCGAGCAGGGTATATGTACGACAAAGCGCCAACACAAGAGCTAACGTCATTATCGATTCCTGACTCGAATCGCCATTGGTTTACGCTTGGAGCGGGATATCAAGTTGATAAGAATACGACGATAGATGTTGGTGCTAGCTATATTTTGGCAGATGATGCCCACATTCATGAAAGCCTGACGACTATTCCTGGCACTGAGTCGAGCATTAGTGCAACGACAAACGTCGATGCTATCAGCTTTGGCGTGCAGTACTCGTATCGATTCTAGTTGGCGCTGTGTCGCTAGCTGATACGTTAAAACTCGCCGCTGATATCTTTGGCTGGTACAAAAATGCTATTGGGATCGCTAAATATGGCGACGCCTAATAGCTTATCATTATCATCATGAAGCAAAGTCATCGACGAAATGGGCTGTAAGCCAAAGGTGCGTTGTGGTGTTTTAATTTTCTCCGCATCATAAACCGCTAAACTGCCTTCTTGCTCAACATCGATGTCATTTTCATAAGGAATTAATACAATGCGGTTGAGTAACTTTATATAAAACGATTTGGTGTTAATTTTATAGGTTTCTTCTGCTTCTTTGATTATTGTCTGGCTGCGATACATGCCATCTTGGCAATAAACGTTGGAGTTCGTGCCGGGGATTGTCCAACTAAAATTGCAGGTATATGAATCAACGGCAATAAAAACTACAGCCATAGCAGTTAGTAACGCGAATCCACACGCACAAACAAACATCATTTTTAGTCGCTTTACGTGGCTACTTGGCATTTGGCTGAACCTCACCCTGCTGGTTGTAATGTTTCACTTTATTGTGTTTGTCGACAAGTATGATAGCGGTTTCCTTACTCGAAACTTCACCCGCGAGCCCGCTGACTAATTGTGGTGAGCTTTCAGACCAGCATATTTCAACATTCGTTGTGTGACCTGACATTGGTACGGTAAATCGCTGGCATTCGGTAAAGGTGTAGAGCCAGTAAATAGTTAACCAAAAACTTAATGAAATTATCGTTAACGCGACACTCCATAAGTGCTTTTTGTCATTGTCGGCTTGTTTATCTGCAACAACTAAACTGGTATCGAGGGATGGCGCATTGGTCGTTTTTGGTTGCGAACTGGTGCTGATTTTCTCAGAATCTTGTGTAATTTCAGTTGTCGCTGTGAGTGGTTCAGGTAGCTGTAGGTCGTTTTTTGCAATATCACGGTAAGTGGCTCGATAGCCGACACCTTTAGCTGTGATGATTTCCACTTCATCAATAGCCGCGTTGTTCAGCTGTTTTCTAAGTTTGGCGATGGCAACACTGATTGCACTTTCACTGATCGATGGGCGTTGCCAAATACTCTCAGTTATTTCATTTTTTGAAACGACCTCAGGCGATCTTGCCAACAACAATTTGAGTAGTTCACTTTCTTTGTGGCCAAGCGAATATACGTCATTTGTGGCTGATGTTAATTCAGCTTTATTTAAATCAATTCGTGCGCCGGATGAAAATGAATAAGTTGTCATGAATAGATCGTGTAAACCGAAATACAATTAGTGAACTTGCTCAGCATTATCTAAGGCAAGTGTACATATTGCAATAGCGCTTACAAAATGTAGATTCGTATTTACGCTAATTCTTAGGTTATTGATTTTATTAATTTTGAGTTGCTTTGCTCTTATGCGGTCGTTACCATACTGCTTTTTCATAATCACAAAACTGAAGGGATTCACTTTGAAGAAACTTACCTTTCTTTTATTCGCACTATTTGCATTACTTAGTCACCATACTACATTGGCAGACAATAACGTTCGCGCACTAGAAGAAGATGAAGGCTACGCCATCATTGCCATATACAGTTCAGGTTATGCGGAAAAAATTCAACTCGATGGTGAAGGCTTTGGTAATAGCCATGATTTTGGGCCCTTAGTTAATTCACAGTATTTAAAACCTTACCCTTTAAAAGCGGGAACTTATAAGTGGGATCGCGTTATTGAAAAATTTGGTCAAGGGGGCAGAATTGAGTTTGATTTTGATAAATTGGATCTGACATTTACCATTGAGCCCGGCAAAGTTAACTATGTTGGCTTATTGATGTTTGAATCTAATGGCTCAACGTTTAAAGCACGAATTCTTAACCGAACGAGTATTATCCTTACTATTTTTAAGCAAGATTTTCCTGAGTTTCTTAAACAGTATGATGTTGTTAATGGCATCTATCCAAGTGACCCTTACATTCCACACTTTTTGAGCGAGTAGAAAATAATGCAAATTACGAAAATTATATGTGGCGCGATTTGGCTATTGGCTGCTGCTAGTTTGAACGTGTGGAGTTCCGACAATAACGCAACAGCGAGCGTTGCCGATTTTTTCAGAGCATCGCCTTATGATCATATACGCATGAATCACGATGGGCGCTATGTCGCTTATTCCGAGTCTTTAGACGATAAGTATCACGTAAGCCTTTATGATACCAAAGCGAACAAACACTACCTTGTGTATACGGCTGAGCGTTATACGACAGAAACCATTAAGAAAGAGCATTATGTTAAGTGGGTAGAACATAACAACCGAATTCGCGGCATTACGTGGCTAGGGGAGTCGGTGCTTGGGCTCAGAGAGTATACCAAAGATGGCTTTAGACGTTATATCATCCTAAAGCTAGATATTGAAGATGACCAAATAGAGTTGGATGATGAAAGCTATTTGAACCAAAATGGTTATTGGTTAAACCCGCTAATCAAACGTGATCGTTACGCAATTTTTGCTAAATACAAAGCAAATGACGAAATTGACTACCATGTTGATTTGTTCAAATTGGATCTTAAAAAGTCCAACTTAGATGGGCAAACCAGTAATAAAAAACGCTTAAATCAGCGCGGCCCGAAATTACAATACTGGTTAACCGAAGAGAATGGTGTGCGCACTGTTGGTACGCGTCGTATTGATGATCAGCCAGAGCTTTTTGCTCGATCAGGTAGTAGTGCGCGAAATTATCGCTGGAACAGTGTTTGGAAAGGAAATAAGAAAGATTATTTCTCTTTAGAATGGTTAGATATTGATAACAACATGCTCTATGTCACTACTAATCATAACTCCGACAAAAAGCAGTTACGCCAATTTGACTTGTCTAGTAACCGTTTTGTGAAAACAGTGTTTGCGCACGAAAAGTATGATGTACGAGGCGCTATTGTCTCTTCAGACAATAAACGATTACTAGGCGCTAGTTACATCGAACATGGCTATGTTAAGCAGCACTTTTTGGACGGGGAAAATCCGTTAAAGCAACTGAGCAACGTAGAAGAGTTTGCCAACAAGAACCTCTATTTAGTAACAAACGCAGAGAACGCAGGCATTTCATTAGTTGAAGCCTCAAGCAGTAACGACCCCGGAAAGTATCTAGTATTCAATCATAACACGAATAGTTTTAACACTATGTTTGAACTTCGTCCTTGGCTATCTGAGATAACATTGCAATCTTCAACGATGTTAAAGGTGAAATCGACAGATAACATAGAAGTTGAGGCGTTTTTAACGTTACCGGCAAAAAATGCTAGTCAGAAAGTCCCTCTCTTGGTTATTCCACATGGTGGCCCAATTGGCGTGAGCGATTTACGCTATTATTCACCTGAAATTCAAGTACTAGTTAATGCGGGTTATGCAACTTTACAAGTGAATTATAGGGGCTCTGAAGGCTACGGAAAAGCGTTCAAAAATAAGGGAATGAAACAATGGGGGCAAGGAATTGAAGATGATATTGAACAGGCACTTCAGCAAACTGTAGAAGCCAATCCAAGTATCGATGCTCAACGTGTTTGTATCGTTGGTGGTAGTTATGGTGGATATTCTGCTATTTATAGTGTGATACGCTCACCAGAGCTATACCAATGTGCGGCGTCTTTTGCCGGTGTTACTGACTTAGCATTACTTTTCCAGCGTTCAGATGTTGAAAATGATGACAAAGTGCAAAAACAACTACGTGAGATTGTTGGTAATCCGAGTACGGAGCAAACACAGCTTTTTGAAGCGTCACCCGTATATCAGGCGAAAAATATCAGCAAACCATTATTTATTGCTCACGGTACTGACGATGAAATAGTTGATATAGAACATGCTTATCGTCTTAGATTTGCATTGAAAAAGCATGATATTCCTTTTAAGTGGCAAGTGCTTGATGGTGTAGCCCACGGATTTGAAACTACACAACAAGCGGAAACGTATTACTCAGCGTTGTTATTATTTCTTGCTGAACACCTAACGCAAGCAGAAGGTTAGCGTCCACAAAAATTATGGGCTGGCAAGCGCAATAAATGCCAGCTCATTTTGGACTACTATGCTGACAACGATACTTGACCCGCGTTAGCTATTTGACTCTGACTTTTCAATGCTTGATAGGTATCAATAGACATAGGTATGTTGGTGCTTCGAGTACTTCGCTGTGAAAAGTGTTCCTGCATCTTTTGAAACTCTTGCTTTAAGTCAACGCCTTCTTTTGCGGCAATGTCTTTCAGCGCTTGGGGGGCATCTTCGGCGAAAGTTGCCGCATCAAATGTTCCATTGTGCATTGCCTGCTTTACGTCTCCCATAAATTCACGCACTTCGGTATTGCCACGAATTTGCTGACCTATTGAAGCGAGTGAATTCGGTATGTCTGATTTACTTGGTGTGGGCTTAGTTTGCACTGAGGTTAATGGATTAACCGTGTTAACGCTTGCGCTGGATTGTTGAATATTCATATTAGCTCCTTTCGTCAAATTGATGTTGTTGTTCAACATCAAAACATTGCTGCAAAAGAAGCGCCGCTGAATGTCAGGGTGTGTAAAAAATCGTAAGTATTTGCTGAATAGAGAAAATCATACGTTTGTACAATGAAGTTGGGTCAATGCAAACTGAGTTTAATTTAAATTTTATGAGTCATGCATTTGCAAAATTTGCAATTCATTACTAATGATTAAATAGCACCATTATCCTTTCACAGCAGTTTTGTATATATACAAGGACAGTTACCATGCTTTGGGGTTCACAAAATAACAAACAGACAGATAATCACTTTTTGAAAGCTCAAGTAGACGCATTGCATCGTGTTCAAGCGATCATTGAGTTTGATCTTGAAGGAAACATTCTCACCGCCAATGATAATTTTCTGAATGCGGTAGGGTATTCCCTAAAAGAAATAAAAGGACAACATCATCGAATGTTTGTTGAACCATCTTATGCAAACAGCAGCGAATACAAAGCGTTTTGGCAGCGACTTGCCAAAGGGACATTTGATAGCGGGGAATACAAACGCATTGGTAAATCCGGTAATGAAATTTGGATTCAAGCATCTTATAACCCGATTCTTGATGACAATAATAAACCTGTGAAAGTCATCAAGTTTGCGACTGACATCACGGCCCAGAAAAAACAATCAGCAGACTACGAAGGACAAATTGCTGCCATTAGTAAATCGCAAGCGGTAATCGAGTTTAATATGGACGGCACAATTATTACCGCCAACGAAAATTTTCTACAAACAACTGGGTATCGGTTAGAGGAAATCCAAAACCAACATCATAGTATGTTTGCTGAACCTGAATACGCTAAAAGCGACGAGTACAAAGGTTTCTGGCAGCGTTTGAATAGAGGTGAATTTGATGCGGGTGAATATAAACGCTTAGGTAAGGGCGGAAAAGAGGTATGGATTCAGGCCTCATATAATCCTATTTTTGATTCGAACGGTAAGCCGTTCAAAGTCGTCAAATATGCAACTGACATTACGCAAAGAAAACTTGCTATTGAAGATATTAAATCTGTCATCATGGCAATGACAGAAGGTGACCTTACACAACGCATTACGCAAGATTATGGTAAAGAATTTAATGTACTCACGCAGGCAATGAACACGCTATCGGACAAGTTAAGTCAATTGGTAAACGAAATTCGTCATGCATCGAGCGCGGTCTTTGGTACCTCGAGTGAATTGGCACAAGGCAACAAAGAGCTCAGTCATCGAACGGAATCACAAGCTTCCAGTCTTGAAGAGACAGCATCTGCGATGGAAGAACTGGCTGCGACAATTCAACAAAATGCAACTAATGCGGTCGATGCAACCAGCTTGTCGAAGAATGCCATGGAAGTATCGACCTCGGGCGGCAAAGTGCTTGCTGAAGCGGTTGATGCGATGGAGGCTATCCAAAAATCAAGTAAGAAAATATCAGACATCATCAGTGTGATCGATGAAATTGCATTTCAAACTAATTTATTGGCATTGAATGCGGCAGTTGAAGCGGCACGGGCAGGGGAGCAAGGTAAAGGCTTCGCTGTTGTTGCCAGCGAAGTACGTAACTTGGCACAACGCAGCGCATCTGCGGCAAAAGAGATCAAAGGACTTATTAATAACAGTGTAGATGCAGTGAATGACGGCAGTGAATTAGTGAACAATACCGGTGCAACCTTTGAAGAAGTAGTGAAATCAGTTACTGAGGTAGTGCAAAAAATCTCTGAAATTAGCACAGCTAGTCAAGAACAAGCGTCGGGCATTAATGAAGTGAGTGCCGCTGTCTCGCAAATGGACACCATGACGCAGCAAAATGCAGCTCTCGTTGAGCGTTCTTCCGCATCAAGTAATGCCATGGAAGAACAAGCTAGGCGCCTACTCGAGCAGATATCTTTCTTCAATTGTGACAGCTCAGTGAAGTCACGTGATAGCCAAGGTAAAGTTGCATAGAGAGCGTTATTAGCTGAATACTGATTAATCACATAGAACAATAGAAGCCAATATCACAGTGAGTTTGTTGATGTTGGTTATCGTATGAACAGTGGCAGAGAATACGTATGTCAATGACCGATATGGCTCAGCATTCATTAGTGATTTTCCGCGTAAAGAAATAATTGGCGTTGGCACATTCACCCAGAGAATCACGTTGAAAACCATTCTTCTCCAATACGCGAATTGATGCTTTGTTTTGTGGTGATACTCCGCCAATGAGTGAGTTAATATTTCCTTGTTGCTCACACCATAGTATCAACCCTGCAAGTAACTCACTAGCGTAACCTTTACCCCAAGTAGATTCCTTCAGTAAGTAACCCAAATGAATGTCTGTGTTCTCTATTTTTGGCGAGCTGCTGTCATATAAGAATATTAGGCCAATGAACGCTTCAGAGCAACGCTTCTTTACCAGCAAAACTGTGCTCTCAGCTAACCTGTCTTGCCACCACTGTTCTACTCGATCAGCGGTAGTTAATCTTTGCCAGTCGCTTGGTAGCTCTTTGGTGGCACTAGGCGTTAATAATTCGAGTAATTGTGTGGTGAATACAGGCGTCGCTTTTATATTGAAGCATGCCCGATCCACGTGCTCAATGAGCAGTCGCTCAGTAATGAACTGGCAGTATATGTGTTGTGGATCAGGGTGTTTCATCAGAACTCTCCAATAAACCTTAGCAAATCATAAGTGTGCAATTATCACTGAAGCTTCAAGATCGGGACGTCGGTGAAATTCGCAACTCATTTGTTGGAACCCTTTGTCTTGCAGAAGTTGCATGATGTCTTTGGTAGATTTTAGATCGTATGTATCACTAACCGTTAGTTCGCAAACATCTCCCATCGGATGTGCCATCATTTCTTCCCAAATATCATCTATTGAGATGAATCGGCCACGCGGCTTCAGTACACGCTTAACTTCCGCGAAGCTCATATCAATATCTTGCCAATGATGTAGAGTATTCACTGCAATAATGACATCACAACTAGCATCTGCTAATGGTATTTTTTCAGCACCACCGTCAACGAAGGATGCATTATTTTGAAGTGTTTCTTTTGGTGTTAACTCTTTTGCCAATGTGAGCATGCGAGGGGTTGGATCGATTCCTACGACACTTCCAGTGCTAAGTATGTTAGCGATTGCACGAACAGCAGCGCCACTTCCACAGCCAATATCAAGTACGGTATCACTTGGTTTTATCTGACAAAGTTGTGGAATGTGCTCATGTAATGGGAGTTCGCCCCAACGTGACACATAGTCATCTACTGATTTGTCATTCCAAATGTTGTGCTGATTAGCGAGTTGGTCAGTCATAATAGGCTCCGAATGCGCTTGTTGAAATATAGTTAGGTTGTCTAACTATTATTGTTATTTTAGTTAGGTAGTCAAACTATATTTTCGGGGTAGTTGGTAATGTGATGTTAATTCACATAATTTTTCTAGGTGATTCGGTAGGGTTGGTGGTGTAAATATGCTATTTTGTTTGGCAATCTAACGAATGTGAAATTAATCCTATGGCACTTGAAGATTCTTTGATTAAGTTACAAAGAGTGATCACTAAAACTTGGAACAAACACACGTTTACCAGTAAAGAACATAGCTTGAGTTTTAGTGAGTTCGAATACCTGCAGTGTGTACACATCGCTGAAAACGCAGAATTTTCCCCAGAAGCACAAGAGCATGACGATAGTACCCATTTGTCAGCATTGGCAGCAGAGATGCAGGTGCAAAAGTCATCGGCGAGTTTAATGGTGAATAAGCTAGAGAAGCGTGGGTTGATTCATCGTGTTACTTGCCAATATGACGCTAGAGCGCAGCACATATTGCTAACAGAAGCCGGAAGAAAACTGTTCTTACATACTCAACAATCGGTTTATCGCGAGTTAGCACAAACTTTTAATGAGTTGCTAACGCCAGAAGAATATCGACAGTTTGAACAAGTGCTGGCCAAAATGAATGATGCGATGTGATAACCTGCGTTTGGTTAATACACGTTTAAATCAAAATATCAACCTAAACGTAGCACCACCTTCATGGTTTGCGTGGTGTGATACTTTGCCATTATGCGCCAACATGATTTGACGTGTTAAAGCCAAACCTACTCCCGAACCTTCTTTTTTCGTTGTGAAAAATGGCACGAAAATCTGGCCAACAATATCTGGTTCAATGCCTGTCCCATTGTCTGACACCTCTATCACCGCGTGGCCTCTGGGGTTGAGAAACGCAGATAATGAAACTTCTTTGGAGGCCTGTTCTGCTACTGCTTGCTCTGCATTTTTTAGCAAATTAATGAGCACTTGTTCGAGCATATGAGAGTCGGCATACACGTCGAGTGAGCTTGGTGAGATGTTAGTGGTTAGTTTAATACCTTTGCTGTACCAATCTTGGGTCGCTACTTGAGTGACGTGTGAAAACAGTGTCGCGATTGTTAGTGCTTTTTTGTTAGGCGTTGGTAGTTTAGTGAGTTGACGGTAGCTATTAACAAAATGCGTGAGATTTTCGCTGCGACGGGCAACGGTTTGTACTGCTTCGTGAATATCGTTTAAATCTTCGTTGATATCAGAAGGAACATCTTTCTCGGTGTTTTGAGCAGCTTGTGATTTACCTCGTACGTCTTCCACTAAGTCAACTGTCGTCTTTGCCAAGGAGGCAACGGGGGTAATGCTATTCATGATCTCATGGGTCAAAACACTGACTAATTCCTGCCATGCCTGAATTTGCGTACTGGCTATCTCACTCTGAACATCTTGCAGGCTGTAAAGCGTTTCACGGTGCTTTGTGCTCATAAACTCCGAGCATGACACTAAAAGCCGATGTTCCATTTGATCTAGCGTCAAGCTCACAAGGCGCTTTTCTCCAAGTTGTAATGATTGAATCGATTCCAAAAATTGCGCATCTAAGTTAAGTAAGTCTTCGGTTTTGGTTATGCTGTGCTTGCCAAAGAGCTGGCGTGCACTGTTGTTCCATAGCGATACTTTGTTATCAGAATATATACTTAATAGCGGAACTGGCACATGTTCAACAATTGCGTTCATGTGTTGTAGCTTCTCTTCGTGTACGCTCCGTTCACGTTGAATACGGTTGAGTACATCGCTAAACATTTTCCCGAGTTCATCAAAGCCACTACCAACCCCCTTAAATTCAAAACGCTGAGAAAAATCAGCGTGTCGAACAGCGGAAAAAAAACGTACCAGTTCTTGATTCGTTTTGGTGATAAAATGCGTGAGTTCAAATAACTGTATGCCAAGCAGCAATGCTAATACCAACATCGTTGCTTGATAGCCTTCTAGGCCGAACACCACCGATAATGCCGCTAGTGTCATGATTGCTAGTAGCGTGCGTATAATTACCAACAGCGAAAACTTTTTATAAGCCATGTTTTTCCATTCTTCTGTACAGCGCCGCGCGCGTTAGCCCTAATTCTTTTGCTGCGTGGCTGATGTTATAGCGGTGTTTTTTTAATGCGCGTGCAACCGTCGCCTTCTCGATTTGTTCCAAATTAAGATTATCATCGTCTATCGTTAACCCTTGTTGTGATTCGCGAGAAGTAAAGGCGTCAGCGTGAGTTGCCTCCTCAGCAGTTGATGCTGTACTTGCTGTAACGCTCGGTAGTTTAGCGGGGGGAGTTAGTTGAAAATCATTTGCGTTTAGTTGTGGTGATTGGCACAAAATGACGGCACGTTCTATGGTGTGCTTAAGTTCTCTGATATTGCCTGGCCAATTGTATTGTTTAAGGGCAAAAAGCGCATCGTTGGATAAAGGTAGTGTGGGTTTATGATACTTTTTACAGTAAATGGCAATGTAATGGGCGGCGATAGCCTCGATATCTTCTTGTCGCTTGTGCAAGCTGGGTAAGTTTATTTCAACGGTGTTGAGACGAAATCGCAAATCTTGTCTGAAATATTGCTCGTCACACAATTGCGTAGTCGCCACATTTGTTGCACTAATTATTCTCACATTGAAAGGAGTCGCTTCATTTTCGCCTATTGGTGTCACTTTTCTTTGTTCTAGTACCGTTAATAGCTTCGCTTGCAGGTGCATTGGTAGGTTGCCAATTTCATCCAGAAACAATGTTCCTCCATCGGCGGCTAACAGTCGACCCATTCGGTCGTTCTGTGCGCCGGTAAATGCTCCTTTCTTATGCCCAAAAAGCTCACTTTCGAACAAGCTTTCTGTAATTGCTCCTAAATCTACTGACATAAATACCTGATCTGCACGCGAACTGCGTTGGTGTATTTCTCTGGCGATTAGTTCTTTACCTGTACCGTTTTCACCTAAAATCATGACATTTGCATCGGTGGGGGCACAACGTGCGATTAACGAATGGACATGTTGCATCGCGGTAGATTGTCCGATAATTGATTGGCCTAGATTTAGATTACTTGCTTGAGCCAGTGCCTGATTGGTTACCCTAAGTTGCTTAGCCTCATGGCGGCTTTGGCTTAACGCTACAGCAGTAGACACTGTTGCTATTACTTTTTCGTTTTGCCATGGTTTAGCAATAAAGTCAGTGGCACCAAGCTTCATCGCTTCTACTGCGATATCAAAGCTGCCGTGAGCGGTGATCAAAATCACGATGCTGCTCGGGTCAATAGTCATAATTTTTTGCAGCCAATAAAGGCCTTGAGCGCCTGAGCTTTCACCCGGACCAAAGTTCATATCGAGCAATATCACGTCAAATGATTGCTCTTTAATGAACAGCGGAATGTGTTCAGGTAAATTACAAGTACTGACATGAGAAAATTGACGTTTTAAGAGTAATTTTCCTGCTGTCAAAATGTCTTCGTCATCGTCAACAATGAGAATCTTTCCGTCTTTTTTCATTCAATCGGTTTGTTACTTAATTCGATAAAAGTGTTCACTAACGTACACTAAGTGTTCATAAACGTACAGTAGAATAGGTTATCTTCTTACGAGATGTTTTTATTTTTTAATAAAAACAGTGTGTTACATGTTGGAATGGTTCTTGTAGTCCTATTTGTTATTCAACAATGGATGTAAAGTAATTTGAAGATGACAAGACCGAATACTGTGCTCAATGAAGTGAAAGAAAATCCCAACCCTGCAGTGTCAGGTGCTGGGATGGATAAAAAAATTGATAAGTCAGCAACTCCGTACAAAAAAGCGTTATTGCTAGTGTCTGCGATCGCCATTATTGGCCTGCTTATTTTTATTATCGGTACAAAAACAAGCGATAAAGTGCTAGTCGTTGATAATAGTCGTATTGTTATCTCGCAAGTCAGTACGGGCACCTTTGAAGATTTCATTCCAATTCGTGGCCGAGTTACACCTGCTAAAACGGTTTTCTTAGACGCCATCGAAGGTGGCCGCGTAGAACGTATATTGATTGAGGATGGTGCCAACCTAAACGCTGGTGATTTAATTGTTGAATTATCGAATGCGTCATTACAGCTCAATGTATTAGGCAACGAAGCACGCGTCGCAGAGCAATTGAATAATATGCGCACCATTGAGTTGAGTCTCGAACAGAACCGTCTCGCCCATAAACGCAATATCGTTGACATTGAACACCAAATAAAGCTACTGACTCGACAGTTAGCCAGAGAAGAAGCGCTGGTTGCTACGGGCGCTGTCCATCAATCACAATTTGAAGATACACGTGACACGCTTGATTGGTATAAGAGTCGTTTGCAATTAACACGCGAAAGTCAGGCATCAGACGCAAAAATGCAGGAAGAGCAATTGGCGTTTTTAAAAGAAACCAGCGCGCGCCTTGAGAGCAATTTAGCGATCTCCAGACAAAACTTAGACAACATGAATGTGCGTGCACCAGTCGCAGGTAAATTATCGGGTTTCAATGTTGAAGTGGGTCAAAGCATTGCACGAGGCGAGCGTATTGGCCAAATCGATAGCCCAGATGACTACAAACTGACGGCATTTATTGACGAGTTTTATCTAGGTCGCGTAGATATTGGTCAGAAAGCGATATTTGAAGGATATCAACTAAGCATTTCCAAAGTTTACCCACAAGTACAGAACGGACAATTTGAAGTTGATTTTGTCTTTGACGATCAACAACCTCCAGCCATTCGCCGCGGGCAAACCATGCAAATCAAGCTGACGTTGGGTGACGCAAGTAAGGCGACACTCATTCCTAATGGCGCTTTTTATCAGGATACCGGTGGAAAGTGGGTATTCGTAGTGACCGAAGATGGCAATGAAGCGGTGCGTCGTAATGTTCGACTAGGTCGCAGAAACAGTCAATTTATTGAAGTCATTGAGGGGCTCGAAGTGGGGGAACGTGTTGTGACCAGCCCTTATAGCAGCTACCAAGATATGCAACGACTTACTTTTAATTAGAGCAGTAAGCTCAAATGACTAAACCAAACACAGATTAACGCCTAAACACTAGTCTTAACGGCGTTGAGCAGACTAAATATAAGGATTTAAACATGTTAAAACTACACAATTTATCACGCGTATATCAAACAGGTGATGTTGAAACTACAGCACTGAACAATGTGAACCTCGAAATCACAAAAGGAGAATTCGTTGCCATCATGGGGCCGTCAGGCTGTGGTAAGTCTACGTTACTGAACACCATAGGTATGCTTGATTCGCCATCTTCGGGGGACTATTTTTTCAACAACGAAAATATTGCGGGCTATAACGAGCAACAACTTTCTTCAATTAGAAAACATCATATTGGATTTATCTTCCAAAATTTCAATTTGATTGATGAGTTAACCGTATTTGAAAATATTGAGCTTGCGCTACTTTACCACGGTATTTCTGCCGCTGAACGCAAAGTGCGCGTAGAACGCGTTATGGACAAAGTCGGCATTGCGCATCGCGCTAAACACATGCCAAGCCAGTTGTCGGGTGGTCAGCAGCAACGTGTAGCTGTAGCGCGAGCTGTGGTTGGTGATCAGGCCATGATACTCGCCGATGAACCAACAGGTAACTTAGACAGTGCGCATGGTCAGGAAGTAATGGAAATACTACAAGGGCTTAATCAAGACGGCACAACGATTGTCATGGTGACCCACAGCCCAGAACATGCCGACTATGCTAGCCGAACCGTCCGTTTATTTGACGGGCATGTGGTTACCCAAAATGTGCGTGCCGCTTAACTTGCGACATTCGATGGAGTTGGTAATGAAATTAAAAGTTAGAGAGGGTTTCCAATGTTTCGCAATTATTTAATCACTGCGTGGCGCAACGTCGTTAAAAATGGTGTGTTTTCAATCATAAATATTTTTGGCTTAGCGGTTGGCTTGATGAGCTGCATTTTGATCTTGTTATTTGTTCGACAAGAGACGGGCTATGATACTTGGATAAAGGACAGCGATCGCTTAGTGCGACTACATACCGCCTACACCACACCAAATCGCGAACCGTTTCTAACTGTGCGCTCAGCAGGACGCATGATGGAAGCGGTAAGAGACTACGCACAAAATGAAGTGGAGTCGGGGGTACGACTTATTCAGTTTGGCATAACTGTTCGCCAAGAAGCGAATGTGTTTCCTGAGCAAGTCACTATGGTAGACGGCAACTTTTTTGAGATTTTTCAGTTGCCTTTTAAGCATGGTTCCATCGATTCATCATTTAATAAACCTATGGATTTAGTGATCACTGAGTCTATGGCGTTTAAATATTTTGGACGTACAGACGCAATAGGCGAAACACTTACAGTGTGTTGTGTATCAGGTAATACTGCGACTTTGACAGTAACAGGTGTAATTGAAGATTTACCCGATGCAACTCATCTCAACACTGAATTACTCGTGTACTTACAACCGGCATTGTTTCCTGAAAACGACAATGTATTAAACACTTGGAACAGCGTGAACGTTTACACCTATTTTAAGATGAAGCCAGACGTTACAGTTGACCAGCTACAACAGCGCATTAGCTATTGGGCAAATAATGAAAGTCCGTTTGTACAAATGCTTGCAGATAATGGTGGTGGTGCGTTTGATGGCATGAAAGTAACAGACGTTGTTAAACACCGGGTTATGTCCGTACCTGATCTTCACTTACATGCCATAGAGCATGCGGGTAACTTAGGAGATTTAACACCAATGGGCGATCAGCGTATGATCAATACATTCATCGTGGTTGCCTGTCTTGTTTTGGTGATTGCCTGTATTAACTTTATGAACCTTTCAACAGCCAAGGCCAGCAAACGTGCCAGAGAAGTCGTGATGCGCAAGGTGCTAGGTGCAAGCCGCGCCCAAGTGGCCGTTCAATTCTTAGGTGAAGCAATTGCATTGGTGCTGATTGCATTGCTGTTCGCATTAGTTGCTGTGGAATTAGTGTTGCCATATTACAGTGAGGTGTTAGGCACAAATCTTACGCTAAATCTATTTTCGGAACCGACATTGCTTCTCTCTCTGATTGCAATGGCTATTGTCGTTGGTATTGGCGCAGGCATATACCCCGCTTTGTACTTATCGCGCTTTTTGCCAAGTGAAATTCTAAAAGCCAGCAAAGGTTCTGAATCGGCTTCATCCGCTAAATTACGCTCGTTGTTAGTTGTCATGCAATTTGCTACCTCGATCGTGTTGGTGATTTCAACACTTGTTGTTTACGGGCAAACGGTTTTTTCAAATAACCTAGATGTAGGCTATCAGAGTGATAACAAACTCGTGTTAAACGTGCGTCCCGCGAGAGACAATTTGGCGAGCCTGAAACAAGAGCTTATGCGTATTTCTGAAGTGTCGAGTGTCGTATTTTCATCAGAAGCGCCTACACAAGATAATGAAAATAACAACTTCTTTCAGCTTGTGGGCACAGATGAAAATGGCACGGTAGGTCAAGAAGAACTACTGAATTATCATCATATGGACTACGGCTTTTTTGAAGCTTATCAAATTGAACCGCTCGCTGGGCGATTGTTCAGTGAAGCGTTTGGCACCGATGAAATAAGAGACGTAGCAGAAGGCGAAACCGGCAGTGCAAGTGTCATTTTGAATGCATCAGCCGCGAAAAAGCTTGGTTTCAGCGATCCTCAACAAGCAATCGGTAAGACTTTGGCTGCGAATGTCAACGGCCCGCAGCACCTTACCGTCATTGGCGTGATCCCTGATATCTATTTCCGTTCTGTTAAATTTGGTGTCAGACCGAGTACGTACATGCTCAATCCGCAGCGCTATAACGTGGCAAGTATTTCGTTTAATACCACTAACGTTGCCAATTTGATGTCACAGGTTGAATCGGTGTGGAAACAGCAAGTGCCGATGGAACCGCTTAATTTACAGTTCCTAAGTGAAATGATGGCAGCACAATACGAAGACGAAGTGACAACTGCGAAATTGTTTTTGGTATTTTCAGTGTTGGCGATTGTTGTCGCGAGCTTAGGTTTGTATGGCTTATCGGCATTTACTGTTGAACGTCGTACCAAAGAAATTGGTATACGCAAGGTAATGGGAGCCGAGGTTAAAGATGTAGTTAAATTGTTGGTGTGGCAGTTTTCTAAGCCAGTGGCAATGGCAAACGTCATCGCATGGCCGATTGCTACCTATGCAATGCTAAGCTGGCTTGAGCGTTTTCCTTACCGCATCGAAAACTATTGGCTCATTCCTATTTTTATCAGCGTTGGCTTGTTTTCATTGCTAGTCGCGTGGCTAACGGTTGGTGGCAATGCCGCCGCGGTTGCTAGAAAAAATCCGGTTGTATCGCTTCGTTACGAATAATTTTTTTTACAAATCAAAACCTACTTAGCGAACTTCATATTCGTCAAGTAGGTTTTTCTTCTTTCTTTATTTTCTACTTGAACTTAGCTCAATTTAGTCAACCTCAAGTTCGTTTTTTCCAAAAAAGCATCTACGCTTAATTAAGTAAATTTGTCTGCAAGTAAATAGAGTGTGTTGAACTTTGAGGTACAAATTTTGTTCAACTTGAGCGTGGTTTTAACGAAGAACTCGGTTTGTATTATAGTGGTTTCTGTAATATTTGAGCATAGTGCGCTCAATTGAACCCTTCGGGCAGCGCCTGTTTGACATTTATATCGTGTTGCCCCACATGGATGTGGGGTAAGGTGACTTTGCAGGAGCATAAAGTCTTTATCGCCTTACTTGAGGACGACTGCATGGATGCAGGAGGTAGAGCGACGCAGGAGGCCAAAGCCGACGACTGCATGGATGCAGGAGGTAGAGCGACGCAGGAGGCCAAAGCCGAGAATAACTACACGACGAAGGCTCTGCCTAGTCTAAATGCCAAAAAGTCAGCTGCAAAAATGTACAGCAAAGATAAACACGCTCCAAAGGCTTTGTTGTTTGATTTCGATCAATATTACCTTTGGCTATTCGCGGATAATGAACAGAAGCAAATGGTTAGGGGGACAACAATGAGCACAAATACCAGTGAGCAAGAAAAAAAGCATGAGCGAAATACATTTGTATTTCTGACCGTTTTTCTTGCACCGATCTTATCGGTCATGATTGTTGGTAGTTACGGTTTTCTGGTGTGGATTAGCCAAATGATATTTGGCCCACCGACATCGTAATACAGGGGCAATTATGACAGCGCCAGTGGATAACCTTGGACGGCGGCAATTTCTTCGTGGAAGAAGAACACAACAGAGTAAGCATTTACGCTTACCTTGGATAAAAAGCGATGCCATTTTTCTCGAACACTGCAATCAATGTGGTGACTGTATTGCCGCTTGCGATACGCAAATCATTAAATTGGATGAATCTGGGTTGCCAACCATAGATTTTAAAGAAGATGAGTGTACGTTTTGCGGTAAGTGTGAAGACGTTTGTCAGCAACCACTATTTATCGACAAGCAAGAGCGTGACAGCAAAGGCATTCGCCCTTGGCCAGCACTATTCAATATAAATGACAAATGCTTTGCAAAAAATCACGTCTTTTGTCAAAGCTGCCAAGATGTCTGCGACGTACAGGCCATCACGTTTAAATACATTGATAACGCGATAGCTGAGCCAGAAATTAATCTTTCTGCTTGTAATCAATGTGGTGCTTGCGTTTCGGTGTGCCCTCAACAATCAATTGCTGCCACCAAACTAAATATCTAAGAGAGACACATGAGAACAGAACATTCAACACCACAGATTCAACCGGCGGAGACCAGTGAATATCACGTCGCAAGTTTTGTTGCACATGTTGTACCTGAAATGGCCGAAGATATGATTGCTGATATCAATAGCATTGAAGGCGCTGAAATTCATGCCGTCTCAGAACAAGGGAAAGTCGTTTTTACTGTTGAAGCTGCTAGCCAATCGCAAATCGGTAATACGATTGATCAACTCAAACACCATATCGGCTTATTAAGTTTGTCGCCGGTATACCACCAATTTCTAATCGAATAATGACAGGTGAGCATATGACTATTAATCGCCGAGCGTTTATTAAAGCCAATGCGGTAGCTGCCGCAGCAACAGTAGCTGGCGTTTCTGTGCCAGCATCAGCATCCAACTTAATCACAAGCAGTGACGTGACCAAACTGAAATGGGACAAAGCGCCATGTCGTTTTTGCGGTACAGGCTGTAGCGTAAATGTTGGCGTGATGGACGGCAAAGTTGTCGCAACACATGGTGATATTAAGTCTCCAGTCAATCGCGGGCTCAACTGTATTAAGGGCTACTTTTTGTCGAAAATTATGTATGGCAAAGACCGCCTGACAACGCCACTGTTGAGAATGAAGAACGGTCAGTTCGACAAGAATGGTGAGTTTACACCGATTTCGTGGGACGAAGCATTTGACATCATGGCTGAGAAAACCAAAGCCACGTTAAAAGAAAAAGGGCCTGAGGGCATCGGCATGTTTGGTTCAGGTCAGTGGACCGTGTTTGAGGGCTATGCCGCCTCGAAACTCATGAAAGCAGGCTTTCGCAGCAACAATATTGACCCTAACGCCCGTCACTGTATGGCATCGGCTGTGGGGGGGTTTATGCGTACCTTTGGTATCGATGAACCTATGGGCTGTTACGACGATATAGAAGAAACGGATGCAATGGTGCTATGGGGCTCTAACATGGCTGAAATGCATCCTATCTTATGGACACGCATCACCGACCGCCGCCTTAGTGCACCTCACGTGAAGGTCGCGGTATTGTCTACGTTTACCCATAGAAGCTGTGATTTGGCCGACAATGCAATGATTTTCACACCCCAAACTGATTTGGCGATATTGAATTTTATAGCAAACTATATCATTCAAACTGATCGGGTGAATAAGGACTTCGTTAACAAGCATACCAACTTCAGATTGGGGGTCACCGATATCGGATACGGTTTGCGACCTGAACACCCACTTGAACAAAAAGCTAAGAATAATGACAAGCGCGCTGGTGGCTCTACGCCGATAAATTTTGAAGAATATGCTAAATTCGTGAGCACTTACACGGCAGAATATGTGTCTGAGTTGTCAGGTGTTTCAATTGCTAAGCTTAACGCGCTTGCTGAACTCTATGCAGATCCAAAAATCAAGGTATGCTCATTCTGGACGATGGGTTTTAACCAGCATACGCGTGGTGTTTGGGCAAACAATTTGGTGTATAACATTCACTTATTAACCGGGAAGATTTCAACACCGGGTAACAGCCCATTCTCGCTAACCGGACAACCTTCTGCATGTGGTACAGCGCGTGAAGTGGGGACTTTTTCACATCGTCTTCCTGCTGACATGGTGGTAAATAATGACAAGCATCGTGAGCTGTCAGAAAAACTTTGGAAAATACCTTACGGTACGATTCCTCCTAAACCTGGATACCATGCGGTATTACAAAATCGCAAATTAAAGGATGGCGAGTTAAATTTTTATTGGGTGCAATGTAACAACAATATGCAAGCAGCAGCCAATATGAATGAAGAGGGTTTCCCTGGCTATCGTAATCCGAAAAACTTTATTGTGGTATCGGATCCTTACCCAACAGTAACAGCGCAAGCGGCTGATTTGATTTTACCTACTGCTATGTGGGTAGAAAAAGAGGGTGTTTACGGTAACGCTGAGCGTCGCACGCAGGCGTGGTATCAAATGGTTGAAGCACCAGAAGGCGCCAAATCTGATCTATGGCAGCTAGTGGAGTTTTCTAAACGCTTCAAAATAGAGGAAGTTTGGCCTAAAGAGTTATTGGATAAGAATCCAAGCTACAAAGGCAAAACCATGTATGAGGTGCTATACAAAAATGGTCAGGTAGATCGCTTCTCTATAAATCAAGTTCCTTCTGACCGTCTAAACGACGAGGCAAGACATTTCGGATTTTACATCCAAAAAGGTTTATTTGAGGAATATGCAAGCTTCGGTCGCGGTAAAGCGCATGATTTAGCTGACTACGACCGCTATCACCAAGAGCGTGGTTTAAGGTGGCCAGTGGTAGACGGTAAAGAAACCCTATGGCGCTTTAAAGAAGGCTACGATCCATATGTTGCACCAGGATCAGACTTCCAGTTTTACGGTAAGAAAGATGGCAGAGCCATTATATTTGCCTTGCCATATGAGCCTGCGGCTGAGTCTCCGGACGAAGAATACGATTTCTGGTTGTCAACGGGGCGGGTTCTTGAGCATTGGCACTCAGGTTCAATGACTCAACGCGTTCCTGAGCTTTACAAAGCGGTGCCTGATGCTGTGGTTTATATGCATCCAGATGACGCAAAAGAACGAGGTATGCGCCGGGGCGACCTAGTGAAACTAGTGTCAAGACGTGGTGAAGTGCAAACACGTGTGGAAACGCGTGGCCGTAACAAACCACCTCGTGGGTTAGTATTTATGCCATGGTTTGACGCGAGTCGCTTAGTAAATAAAGTGACGCTGGATGCGACAGATCCGTTGTCGAAAGAAACGGATTTCAAAAAATGCGCTGTTAAAGTTGTCAAAGTGTAGGAGCTGAAACATGAAAATTTCACTAACTAAACTTACCCAATACACTGTTGTTTCACTTGTTATGTTAATGCCAATATCGCACGTAGTGAATGCGGAAGATAAAGATGTGGCAACGTTGCGAAACGCAGCGCTTGATGATCAGAAAAAGCCCTCAGCAATACCAAAGGTACTTAATAAGGACGTTAAACAGGTGCGAAATTACCCAATGCAGCCACCTGTGATTCCGCATCATATTCGTAACTATGAGATAAATCTTAATTCGAATAAGTGTATGTCTTGTCACAGCCGTCATCGCACTGGGGAGTCACAAGCACCGATGGTGAGTGTTACACACTATATGGACAGAGACGGAAACTTCTTAGCCGAGGTTTCGCCAAGACGTTATTTTTGTACGCAATGTCACGCGACACAGTCAGATGTACCGCCATTGGTGGAAAACGACTTTGTTGACATGCAGAGCATGATGAAAGCCAAAGTGTCAAATGACAAAACAGATAAGCATTAGGGGATATCTATGAAAAAGATTATTCAGATAGGTTGGCAAACCTTAAGAAAACCCAGTGCGTATTTCAGTTTAGGTTTTTTGGTTATTGGTGGATTTGTTGCCGGGATTATTTTCTGGGGTGGCTTTAATACCGCATTGGAAGTAACCAACACTGAAGAATTCTGTATTGGCTGCCATGAAATGGAGAATAACGTATACGAAGAGCTGAAAACTACTATTCACTTTTCAAACCGCTCTGGTGTTCGTGCTACCTGTCCAGACTGCCATGTACCGCATAACTGGACGGATAAAATCGCGCGAAAAATGCAGGCGTCAAAAGAAGTGTGGGGCAAAATATTTGGCACTATCAACACCCGTGATAAGTTTCTTGCCAACCGAAAACGCCTAGCACAGCACGAATGGGCACGGCTTAAAGCGAATGACTCATTAGAGTGTCGTAACTGTCATAACTTTGATTATATGGACTTTACTGCGCAAAGTAATCGCGCTTCACAGCAACACTCAACGTCGCTGGCTAGTGGTGACAAAACCTGTATTGATTGCCATAAAGGCATTGCTCATCAACTCCCTGACATGAAAGGCGTTGAAGGCTGGTAACTTTGATTCAACTGATATAATAGCTCGCTGTTGAATAGGTACACTGCTGCATAAGATTGCAGCTTTGTACCTATTTTTTATGTCAACAAGCTTTATGCTTGCTTGTGTACCTGCGCTAAATACTCCAAAAACTCGTGCGCTGGTAGGGGTTTAGACCAATGATACCCTTGTCCAATTTGACAGCCTCTCTTAAGCAGCCAATCAGCCGTTTGCTGATCTTCGATACCTTCAGCGACATTGTCTATACCTAAGCTCTTACTCAAATTAATAATGGCATTTACGATATGCTGGTCATGTACATTTGACAGCAGGCCATGGACAAATGAACGGTCAATTTTCAATGTGGAAACATTAAATTTATTGAGATAGCCCAAGTTGGAGTAACCTGTACCAAAATCATCGATGGCAAAAGAAACACCTTTATGTTTTAAATGGCGTATTTGCGTCTGAATTCGTGCTAAATCATCGAATATGATGGACTCGGTAATTTCGAGTTCGAGTGCATTAGCGGGTAGGCGGCTTGCGTTAAGCGCTTTCATAACTAGATGAGGTAAGTTACCTCGTCGAAAGTCTAATGCTGACAGATTTATTGCTATCGACATGTGTTTATAACCTTGTAAGTGCCAATGTGCGCAATCCAAACAGGCATTCTCAATGACCCATTTAGTGATTTCTGTAATTTGGCCAGATTCTTCGGCGATAGGAATAAATTTATCTGGTGGAATAAAACCTTTTTCAGGATGAACCCAGCGAATCAATGCTTCTGCTCCAACAACACGTTGCGTAGGTAAATGAATTTTGGGTTGGTAATAAACCGTTAACTGATCTTGGCTAATAGCTTGTTTGAGTTCATTGACATAGAAATAGCGTTGCTCTTCTATTTCTTTCATATAAGGTTCGTAATAACACGCATCATTGACCGTACTTCGCTTGCCATGTTGAAGCGCCAAGTGTGCATGCTTAAAAAGCTGTTCATGCGTGTTACCATCAAAAGGTGCCACAGCGATACCAATCGCACAATTCATCGCAATGCGATAGTCGTCTACGTCAAATTCAGCTGTCATCGCTTGCAAAATTCGCTCCTTAAAAATATCTATTTCTCGCGGATATTCTGATTGCTTGATGAGTGCGAATTCGTGACCCTGAAGACGATAGAGAAATTCATGATCATCTAACATGGATTGTAGCCGCTCTGCTATCCGTAAGAGCAATGCATTGCCAACTGAGTGCCCGAGTGAATTGTTGATTTGCCGCATGTTAGTGATATCTAAAGTCACCACCGCAATTCGGGTGTCGGTGGTGTCTACAGTGGTCAAAAATTCAGTTAGCTGTTTAGCACAGACTTTATCGTTGGGTAAATTGGTTAGGCTATCAAATTCGAGTAATTTGTTAGCCGTATCAAGCTCTTGTCGGTAATAGTTAGTAAGTTGCGCTTGGTGTTTGAATGACAGTTTAAACCCGCGAATAAAAATAAAGCTAATCGTGGCAAACAAAGACAAGATAATAAATAAGTCGATAGCCCTAATGAGATGACTACTTTCAGAGGCATGAAATAGTGGAAATAGGTTGGCATCGTGTGCAAATAACAGTAACACTACCTGTACCAAAATTGCCGCAAACAAAGGAATAAACAACAACCTCGAGCCCATAATGTATGCGAGCAAAATGATACAGGGGTAGGCGTAAAGTGCGGTGTCATAAATGCCTTGTTGAGTCCAAGAAAGGTAAAACACTAATGTTGATGTGCCCCACAGTATTATGCCGCTGGCAAGTTGTACGGTATCTTCATTCACCCAAAAGTTTAGCAAAAACAGACATATGATACTTAGGCCTATTGCTGTTTCAATAGTATCGAATGGTGTGTGTAGCAATTCATTGATGAGTAATAGCGTCATTGCAAATGAAGAGATTGCAATCGTCAGTTTTACGCGTTGAATATCGGAAGTTAACGTATCGTCGGGATCAGGGCGCATAGTGTTCAACTCTTCAAGCTAAATCGCGATAAAACGCAAGAAACTTCTCTGACTTTCTGGATTCTTTCAGGCTATACATGGCTGTATCAGCCGCTTTTATCAGAGAAGATAAAGTATCTTTTTCAATTGGGTAGAAGGTTACGCCTATACTCACGCCTACTGAGATTGATTCATTGGCATCTGCTATAAATAGTGGCTTTTCGATATGGCTCTTTATATTTTGGCAAATGTCATTCACTAGGTTGTCATTGACATGGGGTAACACAATGACAAATTCATCTCCGCCCCACCGTGACAGAATGTCAGTATTTCTCAAGCTCTTCATGAGTTGGTTGGCAACATAAACCAACATTTGATCGCCAACATCATGGCCATAAACATCGTTAATTGGTTTAAATCGGTTTAAATCGAGTAGTAGCAGTGCAAAGCTGGTTTGTTGTTGAATAAGGCTACTAATATGTTTTTCAGCACCTCGACGATTAAGCAAATTAGTGAGTTTATCGGTATATGCTTTCTTATTTAACTGTTCCACTTGCTGTCGCCGTAGCGAAATATCATGCAAAGTAATCTGCATATATTCATGGTAGTCATCTGTTACCGTTTCATTAAATACCGCATGTACCCACATAGGTTTGTCGTCTGCATTGTATTTTAATCTGAACTCTCCCGATGCGAATTCCCCCATACTGACAGAGTCTTCGATTAGGTTGTCAATTTGTGCTGAGTCTTCGAAAAGATCTCTCATGTATTCGCCAAAATTTTGCTGTAAGGGTAAATGCAACCTTGCGAGTAGGTTCACAAAGGCTTTGTTGTAGAGAATGATGTTGCCATTGGGTTCAGTCAGCACTATCGGGGAGGTTGAATTTTCGAATAGCAGTTTAAAGTGTTTAGATAGCTTTTCTACTTGTTGACGAAGAAGCCGTTCATCAACAAATTGCTTTTGGGTTTTCTTCAACAAGCCATTGATGTCTCGAACGAGCTGACCAATCTCACTGGATTGATGAAATCTAGGAATTTTCAATTGATCACTGGTACCGGGCTTAATTTGGTGCAGTCTATTCGCAATCGATAAGATGGGGCGCGTGACGACAGCAAAAGCGATAACAATAATTGTTAGTGTAATAATGGTCGCCTGAATGGTAATGGCTAATTGGTTGTCCCAGCTTATTTTTGATGCGCGCTCGCGAATGTGAGAAATATTAGGGGTAATAACAAGTGAACCTACTTGTCGATCTCTTTCAAATGGTGAAAACAACGCAAATGTTTGACTGTTTTCTGAAAGTTGGTGATCTGGTGATGTCGTATTGAGTCTAGCTGTTTGTATAGCAACACTACTGATAATGTGGTTACTTGTGAGGCCATTAAGTACCTCTTCTACAAGTTCTTTGTCTTCGAGGTAAGTGGCAATAGAAGCTGTCGTTGAAACAGTCTTGTATAACTGCTCGATTTTAACTTTTCCTGCTTCTAGCTCATTCAAATAGGTAATTCGAAAGAATACTTGTGAAACGATTGTGCCTACTGCTATGGCGGCAAATAAAACAACGACAGCGAGTCTTATTATCAATCCACTCTTATTCATCAATTTGATAAACCACCTTTAAATTGTCATCAAGTTTAGCAACTGTGATGTAGCCAATTGATAATGGCGTTGTTCTGAGATACTCGATAACTTCATCCTGCGTGTCTTTCACTTCGGCATTACGCTTTCTGCCTGCAAATTTGAGCCTAGCCCAATAGGCATTAACACTTGCGACAGAGCGACCTATTAGTTGGCGATAAAACCGTTCTTTGAGGGTATGTTGGTCGGTGAGCTCAACAGCAAGCGCTTTTTGGCCATTTGGGTAGGCGGTATATTTACCCATGAAGATATCGATGACCTCTGATTTTGTCAGAGATTCGATGGGAGTATCTTTGTGTACCACAATAACCAATTGCTCACTATACGCTCCAGCTTTGAGTGATAATATCGCTAGTAGCGAAAAGACAATTATTATGATGCGCGTCATCATAAGGCAAAACTCAACGTGTAGATTAAAGTGGTCACTGATTGTGAAGGCGAATTATTGCCTTGATTTATCCAAAGTGTGTCGCCATTTTCGTCTATGTGGGTGTAACTGACTTGAATTTTACTGGTGACAGTAGGGCTGAGATCACAACGCCAACCGAGAGAAATACTCTGTTGACTAGATGAATAAAAATTAAAGGTACCTTCTATGCCAGCAATGAGTTCAGGAAATAAAAGCGCGTTTACGCCTGGCTCACTAAACTGGTATGGGTCGCTGTTGGTTTGGGCAATTACGCCATACCAAGTGTGTGCACCTTGCAAATAGGCCGCACTAATGTAGCCATTGGTTAATTCAGCAATAGCATCAGTGTCGGAATCTGTATGGGTAACTTCAAAGCTTAGTAACCAGTTGTTTAGGTACTTTTGCCCACTGAACGATTGATAGTTAACTTTTTGTCCTTCTAGTGCTAAGTCATTGTATATATTTTGCTTATTTGGCCACAAAACATCAGGGATTTGAGCGATTGCGTCAATAAAGAAGTCGGCGGAGGTATCTTCGCTACCTATTGATGCTTGCGTATAGCGCCATTGCAGGTTCCAGTCGTTTTTATCGAATGTTATTGCTATGCCAAGCATCTCTTCTAAATCAAATGATTGGGTAAAATGTCCTGTCGAAATGACCGACTCACTGGTACCAACAAATGCTTTTGCGGTTAAGGTGGCATCGGAAAATCTATGGGTATACGACAGGTCACCACCATCGAAATAGGTGTATGGGATCATGCCATAAACTTCGTTAGGCACATTGGCCCAAGTATAGGCAATATTAATGTCTCGATAATCAGAAATAGTGAACAAATCAGGTGCTAATCGTCCTGCTCTCAGTGTCCATTGCGCTGACGGTGTATATCGTAGAAAAGCAAGCGAAACGTAATCATCCCAGTCAGCGTCTGTTCTATCGCGTATAACTGCTTGGGTTACCAAATCAAAAGTACCTGAAAATCTGTGTTCTAGCTGGCCACCAAGCAAACTTAGCTGCTTGAAGTCTATATCTCCGTTGAAAACACCTTCATCGTTGTTGATATTGCGCCGAAAACCATACTGTTCAGAGTCAGATGACACGATGCCTAATGTGCCAAACGCACTCCACGTTGTATCGTCAGCAATCGCTGATACATGGATCAGAAGCAAACTTGAGCATAGTGCGAACCGTTTCATTTACTAAGTAATTTTTCTTCTATTGGTAAGTGTAAGCCTAGTATCTGAAAAGCTGTTGATCAAAAAATTCCTGATTTATCAGTAAGACATTGGAGACGCATAAAAATGAATATGAAGCAGCAATATTAGACATGATAGGGATAATTCATTTCGCGTAACTGTTACGGATTTGCGACACACTCAAAATAAAGTGTGTCGTTTTCGACACAGTCTCTTCTCAGTGGAATGTGTGCTTTTTTGTTTTAATCCTTGTTTTTCAACCTTTTATGTTTGTTTTTCTGACTGGCACAACATTTGATTAGTTATCTTGATTCATTAACAAGAATATGAGTAGAAAATGGATGTAAAAAGACAGCAACACGCTAGGCCATTGTGGTTAAAGTACTGGTATTTTCCCGCAATTATTGGTGTATTAATTTTGGGCTGGTTTTTTAAGCAACAAATGGGTAACGCGTCGTATTTTGTGGATCGCGGCGAGCTAGTTACAGCCAAAGTCGAGCGAGGCGATTTTAAAGTCAATGTGAGAGCGATTGGCGTATTAAAACCCCTCCATATTCGCTGGGTTTCATCTCAAGTGTCAGGACGAGTAGAACAAGTGATGGTAAAGCCCGGTGCAAAGGTGAATGAAGGTGACGTTTTGGTGTATTTATCTAATCCAGAATTACACCGAGAATTGGAGCAAGCCCAATGGGAGTTATCCGCCAGCAAAGCCGAAAGTCACGCTGCTTTTGTGACGTTGGAGTCGCAACTAGTAGAGTTAGAAAATGCTGTGATTGCTGCAGATCTCAACTATCAATCGGCCAAACTGAAATTGGATGCAGAAACCGCATTAATGGAACAAGGCAACGCAACAGTATCTGCACTTGATTACCAAAAGAGTCAACTAGCGGTTAAACAGCAAATGCAGTCTTGGTTGGCACAGCAACAAAAAGTCAAAAAAATGCGTGCAAGCATGAAAGCGACACAGGAAGCACAAAAGGCTCGTATTGGACTGATGGAAAATAACTACCGACGTGTAAAAGCACAAGTGGATGCATTACAGGTTATCGCTACGACATCAGGTGTGGTGCAACAAGTGTCTTTGCAACTCGGTGAACGCGCTCAGATTGGCGATAGCGTCGCACTGATTGCAGATCAACAAGCGCTTTTTGCGGAACTACAAGTTGAGGAAGTAAGGGCACGCGATGTCTTATTGGGTCAGTCAGTGGTGGTTGATACGCGAACAAATGAGATCTTGGGTGAAGTGATTCGTATCGATCCTGCGGTCAATGCTGGCATGGTACAAGTTGACGTTAAGTTGGTGAGCGAACTACCCAGCGAAGCACGGCCTGAGCTAACGGTCGATGGCCTGATTGAGATCAGCAACATTAGTGATGCGCTATATGTGAAACGACCTGTTTACGCGCCTAAATATAGTGAAACACCGCTATTTTTATTGTCTGCTGATAGGCAATTCGCTCGCAAGTCTATCGTGCAACTAGGACAGAGTTCGGTTAGTAAAATTCAGATTGTGTCAGGACTAAAGGCAGGCGATGAAATCATTATTTCAGACACAAACGATTGGCAAGATCATGACGACATTATGATTCGTTAGACAGCATTAGAATCAATTGCACTGACAAAATAATCTCACAATAGAGTGAAACAAATTAAGCATATATTAGAAAGGATTAGGCAATGGCACCTTTAATTAAACTAAACAATATCAGTAAGCGGTTTCTGACCGAAGAAATAGAAACACACGCACTAAATAATATAAATCTTGAGATTCACCAAGGAGAGTTTGTGTCACTTAGTGGGCAATCGGGTTGTGGAAAATCTACATTACTTTCGTTGCTTGGCTTATTAGATACACCAAGTGAAGGAGAGTATATGCTTGCCGGCGAAAATGTGTCTGAGTTGAGCCGTAATCAACGTGCTGACATTCGAAGCAAGCAAATCGGTTTTGTTTTTCAATCATTTAATCTGATCTCGGACCTAACTGTGTTTGAAAATGTCATGTTGCCTTTAACTTATCAATCAGGCCTTAAGAAAAGTCATGTAGAGCAACAAGTGAGAACAGTGCTGGAAAAAGTGGAAATGTTGCATCGCATCAATCACTATCCGTCGCAATTGTCGGGCGGGCAACAACAACGTGTTGCGGTTGCTCGCGCACTTGTTAATGATCCAAGTATTATTTTGGCGGATGAACCAACAGGAAACTTAGACTCGAAAAATGCAGAATCGGTATTACAGCTATTCGAACAATTGCACCGCGATGGCGCCACAATATGTATGGTTACCCACGATCCGTCGTCAGCACTTCGTGCGAGTCGCTGCTTAGAAATGTTCGATGGTCAGTTAATCAAAGACGATCATAATACTCTTAAACCGAGTATTGTCTCAAGCACTACACTAGTTGCGGGGTAATGGTTATGTCTGCTCTGCTTGATATTCGATATGCGCTGCGCATGCTGCTGAAGGCACCTAAATTTACAGCCATGACATTGTTGGTACTCATTGGTGGATTATCAATTAGCCTTTTTACTTTTTCATTCTTGTATACCACGGTTTATAAAGAGTTACCGATCCCAGAGGGAGATACTGCCAGGGCTATCGGGATCATCATTAACGGCAAATATCGTACCTTGACTGCCTACGAATATCTGCAAGTTAAAGATCAAATGACAAGCTTTGCAGAGTTTGGCGTATACGATAATCGTGAAGTACGTATATCACAAGAAGACGCAGGGAAGTCTGTCATGGGTACACTAGTACGCAAAGGGTTCTTTGAATTCTCGCGCACTGCACCTATTTTAGGTCGAGTGATAAACGAAGAAGATACTAAGGTAGGAGCGACACCCGTTGCCGTTATTGGTTACCAGATTTGGCAGAACGATTTTGGTGGTGACGAAAAAATATTAGATCGCACGATTATGCTCGATGGTCAGGTGACGGAAATCATTGGAGTCATGCCGCAAAATTATCGATTTCCTGACGTTGCAGCACTTTGGTTACCACTTTCTGACGATGTTTTCAAAGCGAGCCCGCGTGAAAGCGAGTCTGTTTATGGTTATGTCAGATTACATCCAAATGTTGATTTACAGTATGCAGAGCAGGAGCTTGGCCAAGCCGTGAATCAGGTGCATCAACAAAATGTTGAGTTATATGATATGGCGCCTAGAGAAAAGTCAGCAAAGATTCAAACCTTTCCGATGGCAAAAACAGGTGGTGATGGCGCCGTTATATTCGCTTTTCTTAACGGGGTCTCGTGGATGATTTTACTGTTGGCCTGTATCAATGTGGGTAATTTATTACTTGCGCGGTGTTTGGAACGCCATAAAGAAACGGCCATTAGAGCAGCCCTTGGCGCTAAGACTACACGTCTAGTCAGCCAACTAATGTGGGAAGGTATCATTATTGCCTCTCTGGGCGGGATATTGTCATTATTGTTGGTTGGGGCTGTACTTGATTACACCCAAATCGTATTACAATCGTGGTTACCAAATGGCGGTGCATTTTGGTGGCACTATGGTATGGATGCACCGACCTTACTGATGGGCGTAGGATTCACATTGATTACTATTGTCCTATCGTCATTTTTACCTGCCTGGCGTGCTGCCCGTCAGGATATTAATGCGACACTGCGTGATGGTACGCGTGGCGCACAAAGTAAAAAAGCCAGTCGCTTATCGAAGATATTGGTGACTACCCAAATATTTCTGGTCGCGATACTGATGTTAATTGGTGCTATGTCAGGCTTTATCTCTTATAAGTTTATCAATCTTGAACTAGGAGATAACTATCATGATGTGATGACCGCTCGTATACTTATCCCTGAAAAAAAATACCCAGAAGATGAACAGCAGCTTACACTACTGGCTTCTATTGTTGAACGTGTTGAAAGTCATCCAAACGTTGAAGGTGTTGTGACAGGGAATTGGATGGGGCCATCTACCGTGTCAATTGACGGTGAAGAATATGCAAATGACCTTGATAAACCGCAAATTGATACGATAGGCGTCATTGGTGACATGGCCACTACGGGTGTACATTTGGTGGCTGGTCGTAATTTATCGAATAGAGACAAATTAGGGTATCAGTATAATGTACTCATTAGTCAGTCCATGGCGAAACGCTATTGGCCCGGAGAGTCACCATTAGGGAAAAGCTTTAAACTTAAAAGGGGCGACGTTGAAAACCACGTTTTTGTTGTCGGTGTAGTGACTGACCGTATGAACCCGTCTTCATTGTTCAGTGCACTTGACAGTGCCGATGAAATCTATGTTTCTGGTTTACAGTATGTAAGCCCGTATCAGGTTATTCAGTATCGTATCACCCCCAATACACAGCAACCGGAATCAATTTTCTATCGTGCGATGTTTGACACTGATCGCACTATTGAGCTTGTTTATCCAGTAGAGCCAGCGATGAAAAATCGTAACATGATGCGCCAAATGATGCGTTTGTTGTCTAAAGTGACTTTTGGTACAGGTTTTTTTGCTCTTTTTTTGGCATTAGTCGGCATTTACGGCTTAACCGCCAATACTATTGCACAACGTACCCATGAAATTGGGATTCGTCGCGCAATTGGTGCCAAAGACGCGCATGTAATTTCAATGTTCTTAAAGCAAGGAGGGCGACAGTTAGCTATAGGTTTAGGTTTAGCATTATTGTTTTTCTCTTTGCTTGCTTACGGGTTTCATAGTTTCACTGAAGAGATAGTGCCGCTTTATTTCTACTTTGTACTACCAGTTGTCGTAGTATTTGGTCTGTCGGTTGTTGTGATGGCGGCAATTTATTTGCCAACACGAAACGCCGTACAAATGGAACCTAGTTCTGCATTACGTTATGAATAACGTGCAAACTGTGTGTCTAAATGGCATAAAGAATAACCGCTATGCTACAGCGGCTTAATGTTCTTGCGGCTTGTTTTACGAGCCGCATTTACATAAAGTGTTGATAGCGCAAGATGAAAAGAATAATTAGTGAATAAAACAATCCTCCTAGCTGATGACGATATTAATGTCATAGCAAGCTTGAAATATATTTTAGCCGACGAAGGCTTTCAGATTGTTGCTGCCACAACACCTGAAGCGACACTGGCACAAATTGAAAATCAAACAGTTGATCTAGCGTTAATCGATATGAATTTTCAGCAAGATACAACCTCAGGTGCCGAGGGCGTAGCTCTGGTATCAGCGATTAATGCCTTAGACGCTAATTTACCAATTATTGTAATGACAGGGTGGGCAACCATCGATATCGCTGTTGAAGCCATGCAGGCTGGCGCCAGTGATTTTATCCAAAAGCCTTGGCAAAACGAGCGCATTATCAGTGCCATTAAGAATCAATTGGCGCTGGCCAGCTCGAATAAAATGGCAAAGCGGCTGAACCAGCAAAACCAATTGTTACTCGGTCAAAAACATCCTTGCAATCGAGAAGGGATTATTGCGCAATCGCCAGTAATGAAGTCAGTACTAACCACACTCGAAGAGCTTGCACAAAGTGATATGAGCGTTCTACTTACGGGGGACAATGGTACAGGCAAAAGCATGTTGGCGTCATATGTTCATAAGCACTCACAGCGAGCCTCACAGTCTTTTGTGCCTGTTAATATGGGAGCGATACCTGAATCGCTATTTGAAAGCGAGATGTTTGGTCATATAAAAGGTGCATTTACTGATGCCAAAGAAGACCGGATCGGCCGATTTGAAATGGCTGAACAAGGCACTTTGTTTTTGGATGAGTTAGCTAACATACCACTAGCACAGCAAGCCAAATTACTTCGTGTATTAGAGGAAAAGAGGTTTGAAGCAGTTGGTAGTAGTAAGTCGCAAATTGCGGACGTGCGTGTGATTTCGGCGACCAATAGCGATTTATTACATGAAATTTCCGAAAATCGCTTTCGTCAAGATTTGTATTATCGACTCAACACCGTTGAGGTTAAGGTGCCAGCCTTACGAGAGCGAAAAGATGACATCCAACCGCTTGCGGAACATTTTTTATTGCGGTTTAGCCGCAAATATCACAAAGCGTTACCTGTACTATCTTCCGCGGCGTTAGACAAAATGCTGCAATATGATTGGCCCGGCAATATACGTGAATTAGCACATATGATGGAGCGATTGCTGTTTACCTGCAAGTCATCACAAATAACCGTAGATGATGTCTTTATTGAGCAACGTAATGATAGTGCTGTTAGCATTGACGACCCTACATTGTCTTTAGATGAGCTTGAAAAGCGTGCGATCATTAGCCGATTGGCATTTTATCGGGGCAATGCGACTGAAACCGCTAAATCGCTAGGGTTAAGTCGAAGCGGTTATTATCGACGAATAAGTAAGTATGGACTGGATTAACACACTGAAAAAGCGAACATCCCGACATCGTCGTTCGCGTAAAAGGCAGCAAAGCCACCTCATTTGGTTGGCAACGATACCGTGTCTTGCGATTGCTATATTTGCGTTGTCATTAACCCCAATTTCTGGGTATCTTCTCGCTTTTATTACCATCATACTGTGCCTATTAGTTAGTTACTGCATAGCTGCGCATAATTACGCGTCAGATTATCAGATTCGCACACTGTCAAACTTGATTGAGTCAATGATTCATGGGGATTACAGTATGCGAGGGCGGCTGCAAAGTGATCAATCATTTCAGGAATTACTTACACTGGTTAATCAACTAGCAGACACCTTGTCGCAGCACAAACTAGCGGCGAAAGAGTCCCGTTTACTGCTTGAGCGAATCTTGGAACAAATGAATGCCATGGTTGTTGCGGTCAACGAACAAGGCCTTATCGTCATGGCGAACGCTTCCGCCAAAAAGCTGATACTTAACAACATCGACAGTCCTATTGGTCAATCGATAACTTGTACACCTCTTGGCGCACAAATTGTAAAAACTCAATCTGGCATTATCGACATTGACCAACAACATTTGTCAGGCGAGCATTTCTTATTGAAGGAAGAGTTTTTAAGTGATGGTGAGCGCCATCAACTGTTTATTGTTACCAATGCAGAGCGCTTACTGTTAGAGAAGGAACGTCAAGCGTGGCAAGGCTTACTTAGGGTGCTTAGTCATGAATTGAATAATTCACTCACCCCTATCGCAGCGATTAGCCAATCGATGAAGAAAAAGCTCTCTGAACAAGAGACCGAACTACCTACAACACTACTTGACGGAGCCAGCATTATTAATGAACGCGCTAATGCATTGAGTGATTTCATTGCCAGCTATAGTCAATTAACGCACTTACCTCAACCTAATAAGTCAAATGTGAAGCTAACACCACTGATTCAGCAGTTGTTTTCGTTATTTCCTCAATGCCAGTGCCAGCTTGTAACGTCATGCGAAGTTAGTGTTCAAGTTGACAAGAATCAAATCGAGCAGGTGCTTATTAACTTAATTAAAAATGCACAAGAGGCGATGACACACTTAAGCCCAAAATGCATTGAGATCGAAGTAATCTCTGATTCTGATTGGCATCATGTAGCGGTTCGTGATAGCGGCAAAGGCATTGCTAACATTGACAATATTTTTGTGCCATTTTACACCACTAAGCCACAGGGGAGCGGTATCGGATTAGTGTTGTGCAGACAAATTATCTTTAATCACAACGGTATGTTGAAAATTAGAAACAGGCAGGATGCCGAAGGTGTTGAGGTCATTGTTTCGCTACCAGTTCACTAAAATAATCTGTATTTTCGTTTACCTTTTATCAACAACTCTTCTATTATACTCGTTCGCTCCTGACAGCTCATTTGGATGAGTCTAAATCAGGCGCAAATAATAAAAATAACAAAAGCTACAATTTGTTACACATGCTATATCTTGTTACGTCAATGTATCGTTTTGATCAATACAATAAGTGGTGAGTTAAGCAAAGGAATTAAAAAAATGTATTTATTGAAACGTATCACTTCATTGAGTTTATTAACGTCTGGTTTACTAGCCGCTTCTATAAATGTCTCGGCGGCCGACATTAGCCATTCTCTACGTAATAAAGCGCCTGAACCACACGAAACAGCGAACTATTTTGAACTGGGCTTAGGTGTTGCTGCGGGAGTTGCCCCTTCACTGACAAAAAAAGATGACGATTGGCAAGGTGCCTATGTTGTTATTAACGGCAGTTATACGTGGAATGGTTTTTTTATCGAAAAATTTGGCGAAAGCCGCGACCCCATCCTACTTGGTTATAACGCATTTACATCAACTGATTGGTCTATTGATGTTGTTATAGGCCCGAAGTACGCTGGGTTACCTAGTGACAATCGCTTTGACGGCTTAGATGAGCGCAATTCCAGCACAATGTTTGGCATTCGAACCACGGGTTATATTGGTGACTATACGGTTCAGTTTTCGGCCAAACATGATATTAGTGGTAATGATACTGGTTTTGAGGCATCAGCATTAGTTGGTCGTAATTGGCAATACCGCAATTGGAATTTTCATGGCATGGTGGGCATTCAATATCATAATGCTAGCTTTAATCAGTATTATTTTGGCATCAGTGAGGCCGAAGCTGAACGAACACAATTTGATTACTACCAACCTCAAGACAGTATGTTTGCCACGGTTGAAGCAGGTGTAACTTATCCCATCAACGAAAATTGGGTTTTTAGAGCGACCACATGGGCAAGAACAGTCGCCGACGAAGTAACCGATAGCCCCTTGTTTATTAATAAGCGTTCAAACGCTGTTGGACTTAGTACCAGCATTAGCTACGTATTTTAAGGAGATAGCTGATGCTTAATGACAATATTAACAACAAGAAAATGTTAAAAGCAGTAGGGTTAACAAGCTGTTTTCTATCGACAATGCTAGTCAGTATGACAAGTAAAGCGCAAAACACACCATTAAATGAAGTGATACTTTCAGTGACGCCAGAGAAATGTGTTGCATTACACAAAGGACAGACGTGCTATTTGGATGTCTCTTTTCAATGGCAAGCACCAAAGGCAGGGTCCTATTGTTTGCACAACGTGACATTAGATAAGCGACTGAATTGTTGGCAGTCGCAGCGTGCGGGCGAATTCAAGCTCGATTTTCAATCAGCTGAAGATCATCAGTTTGCGTTACGGACGTTGCATTCAAAAGCGGATCTGGCACAGGCAAAAGTCGTTGTTGCTTGGGTTTACAAGTCGAGCAAGCGGGCAAAATCAAGTTGGAGACTATTTTGAGCGACGAAGAATATCGCAAACACATCATGCTAGTAGAGGATGATATGTCACTGGCAGAGTGGTTCAGTGACTATCTCAGTGAGCAGGGGTTTATGGTGACTATTGTCAACCGTGGGGATGTAGCAATAGAGTTGATTGAAGCAGACAACCCTGATTTGGTGGTACTAGATATCATGCTACCCGTTAAAGATGGCTTTGATATATGTAAAGCGGTGCGGAACTTCTACCATGGCCCCATTCTGATGATGACCGCTCGAGATCAAGAAATGGATGAAGTATTAGGGCTTGAGTTAGGCGCTGATGATTACTTGACAAAACCAGTTAAACCGCGTGTTATGCTGTCTCGCATTAAAGCGTTGCTTAGACGCATAGAATCGACAGAACGAGTGCCAGTTCAGCAAGACAATGTACTGACATTTGGGCATTTAACATTAGATGCTAACTCTAGGTGTACAGTGTTTAATAATGAAGAAGTCCCCATTTCTTCCAATGAATTCGATTTACTGTGGTTGCTGGCAAGTGAAGCTGGCAACACGGTGAGCCGTGATTCTATCATACAAACATTGAGGGGAATCGATTACGACGGCTTTGATCGCTCTACAGATATTCTGATTTCCCGAATCCGCAAAAAGCTTGGCGACAATGTCAAAAACCCTTTCCGCATTAAAACGGTGTGGGGAAAAGGCTATTTGTTTGTTGCTGACGCATGGCGTTAGCCGCAGGCGCTAGAGGATATTCTAATGAAGAAGTTGGTTTTTTCATTGATGCTAGTGGTGTTTGCGTCGGTTGTAGGTCTTGGCTGGGGGATAGACAAGCTTTTCAAAGAACTGCAAGAACAGCGCATGTCATTGGCTGATTCGGATGAATTAACCCCCTATCGCGAAATGGGGCATGCATTGGCTGAGACGTTAAATGCAAATTCTGAAGCTGTTGCTCTTCTTGCAGACTGGCCTCAAACCGATAAGGGCATGTCAGTAAACTTGCTCCATCTGCATGAATTACCCTTGCCAGAATCCTTGTTGCAGGAATTGAAGCGAGGGGAGGCGCTGATACTGGAATCTGAACATAGTGTTTCATTACATTTCTTATTAACAGCACAGCCCAGAATTCTCACGTTATCAATCTCGAAGCATTTAGTAGTTAGCGACAATGTTTCGTTGCAATTGATATTAACGAGTTTGTTCTATGTGGGCGTGCTATTAATCATCTTGATTTGGTTATATCCATTAATCATGCGCCTTAGAAAGCTTAGACAAGCAGCGAAGGCAATCGGAGAAGGCCAGTTGCAGCAGCGTATCAAATTAGATAAAAAGTCATACATCTCTGATATTGAAGAAGAGTTCAACCGTATGGCACAGCGCATCGAGACATTAATTCAAGATAATAAACTACTTGGTAATGCCGTCTCGCATGATCTGAGAACACCGCTTGCGCGTTTACGATTCGGCATTGAAGCTTTACAGGAAACCACCAATCCAGAAAAACAAATTAAATATCAGCAGCACATAAGCCGCGATATTGATGAAATGGAAAAACTGGTTGAAGTGTTACTTAATTACGCTCGATTAGATCAAGCAATGATTGCCGTTAAAAAGCGAACCATCAATTTTTCAGCGCTAATTGAGCGATGTAAAGAGTCACAAAAAATCGATGGTAAACAGATATCCTTCGTGGCGAATGAAACCTATTCACTTGAAGGTGACGAAAACTATCTTCGGATGTTAGTGAACAATCTACTCAATAACGCTTTGCAATACGCGAGAACTGACGTTCGGCTTGGCTTAACAATGGATAAGGACTTGCTGGTATTCACGGTTGAAGATGATGGCCCAGGAATCCCTGAGAGTGACCGCGACAAAGTTCTCAAACCATTCACGCGGCTTGAAACGCATCAAGAAGAAACGGTTACGTCAGGTTACGGTATGGGATTGGCGATAGTGGCTCGCATCGCACAGTGGCATCAGGCTACATTGAATATTTCAACCTCAACGTTACTCGGTGGTGCAAAGTTTAGCTTGTCGTTTAAGTTGCCACTCGAATAAAAAAGCTGTAATTGTAGTTCAGGATTGACGTATGGGTTTATATTTTATTGATAGGTGGTTATGAGCGAATTAGAGATGTTAAACTTTTATACGGTGACATATCTAGTACGCTATTCAATAATCGTAGATTAATAACATGCACCACTACGATAGTATTAGCTACACTTTGAATTACTAAGCATAAGGATATGTAACCTTTTGATTTTCTTGACGCCTAGTGCATTTAGAATTCGTGAATATAGGTATGATGCGTTTGGCAATGCGTTGGGGAACTCGATTGTTAGCAAGATGCAAGAACAGCCGAAGCCAAAAACATCATCTCAAAATCAACATCCTGATACGGGCAAAACATCACCTGCACTATTTGAAGAGTTTGATGTGATGAAGGCTGCACAAGCTCAAAAAGCCAAGCAACAGCAAGCCATAGATCTAACAGAAGAGCAAAATACTGCTGTAGTCGCGCCAGTTCGTAGAGGTGGTGTCAATGATGCGTTAATCGAAGATCTAGGTGCTGCTTACTTTGCGGAAAATCCTTTATATAGTTTTGACCTTAAAACAGACTTAAGTCAGTTTGAGTTTGGTTCGTCTTCATATTCTGGGTTTAGCCTAAACCAAGATATTATGAATGGTGTAGGGATGCCTGATATTGTTAGCTCTGATTATCAATTAGATTCAAGGTTATCCTCGCGTAGTGGTTTAACATTAGAGCAAGTGAGAGAGGCTTCTTTGCAAATGATAACTCATTGGGATCAACCATTAATGCTTCCTGCATATGATCCTAATTATGAGTTAACTGGTGGAGCAATGATGAAGCCTACCTCAGCCGCAAATCAAGCCTATCAAAGAGATTTGCTCGATAGACAACAAGCATTCTTTGGTGGTGGTCGACCTGAAGCTTGGCATATGCCGGTGTCTCAGGGTATTAACCAAGGGCTATTGGATTCGGCGATAGCTTTTAAAGCTGGAAGATACGCAATATTAGGTGCTTCTGCCGTTGATAGTTTTTCTACATTGTCAATGAATGATCTAAGTACTTTAGATAATTATGAATTATTTGGCTCATTTGGAGCAGTACAGAAATCTCATCCATTTATTAATAAATTTGATGATAAACAAGTTACTAGTGAGTGGAAGTTATACGCGGGGAGCATAGGTCTGGGAGGATCTGTTAAGTCGGATTACTTCCAATATAATTTGGCGGGAACTAAAAGTAATGTTGCACAGCATGTTAGGTGGGATAGCTTTAGTGATGTATTAGATCTAAATGCCCCTAATATTTTATCAATAGCGGAAATTGATAAATCCAACGCAACGTATGGTTTTACTCCGGGAATAAGGGTGAATACTAATACTCAAGAGGTTCAGGCTTCATTTAATTTTAAACTTAAGCTTCCTGAGCGGTTTAATATTTTTGGATGGTCGCCATATATTGGTGTAGAAGGAAGGGGTCCTAAAAAGTAATGTCATATATATATTTTTACCCAGAACGAGCTTTTAAGCTTAATCCTTTTGAAAATGTAAAGTTGGAAACGGATGTTCCAACTTTACATAAACTTAATGTTGATGCTAGAAATTTAAATGAGGTTAAAATTTCTTTAGATGGTGTGATTGTAGCGAAGGTTTCTGAACATGATATTTGGATTAAAGATATTCAAATCAATAAAAAGCAAATCAGTACTTTTAACTGGTGTTTTGAAGTTAAAACTGAAAACTCAGCATATATTTTAAAGCCAGTTGGTGATATTGATTACACTATAAATGGAGACGCAGTTATTAAGATAATTAGTGAGTGTAATGAAAATGTACTTACAAGGTTGTTTAAAAAAATTTTACGCTTAAAGAGGCATAAAAGTCCAAATGAACTTTATTCAGATTTTATTCAGGTAAATTTTGACGAAAAAAGAGTTGATAGCTTATTGGCCTATTGCCTTCTCTATAAGAGGGTTTGCTTTATATATAATAATTAATGAATAAAATAGGCAATGAATAATGAATAAAAGGGGTCGGTGACACATGCGTCTTATTCGCATTTAGTTATCGGCCTTTTTAGTTGTTTACCGATGCATTTGGCAATGCGATTGGTAATTCGATTGTTGGACATATCCAAGAACGCGAAAATACCAAAAATCTGCAAGAGCAAATCAGTAAAGCTTTCTCTGGCATAAAAGTACAAGGCGCTGAAAATCTAACAGTAGGAGTTCCTAATTTAGATTTTGTGATGGATAGGTTTAACGCTTATTCTGACAATTATGCTGCGTATAGCTCTGATTATGAAATTGGAGTGACTGCTCAGTTAAATAGTTACAACATGGGCAAATCTATTGCCACCTCCGAAGGTTACAAATCAGCTAGAACTCGTTTTGATAACTATGCTGCGGAAAGTGCTTCTAAACGTGCCGAGTTTAGAGAGCAAATGTCAGTATTGCGTAATCGCCGCTTAGAAGTAGGAAAAAAGTTTCTAAAAGGGGTCGGTGACACATGCGTCTTATTCGCATTTAGTTATCGGCCTTTTTAGTTGTTTACCGATGCCTTTGGCAATGCACTCAAAAAAGCCTGGAAGGTTTGAGTTTGGTGCATATGCGATTATTATCAGGTTCGATTGATTCCAAACAATCGAACCTGACAGGTCAAACCAAAAGGTACCCAACTTAAGCTTAATTAATTTACCTAAAGCTGTTTTATCAGCGTTTCAGCTTGAGCGCGGTAGGCAAACTCAACCGGAGAGTTGAGCACATCGATCAAGTATTTTTTAGCGGCTTCCGGGCGATTGAGTCGGTGTAATGTAGCAGCCAAATGATATTTCACCGTTAAATTGCCACTGTCGAGCGTGTTAGCCTTACGTAACATGCGTAAGGCTGTGTCGTATTCCTTCAAGTGATAATTCACCCAAGCCAAAGTATCTAGCACGGTCACGTTGTTTGGTGCTTGTTGGTTTGCTCGAGTTGCTAATTCTAGTGCTTTTTGTACATTGCCTTGTTCCAGTGTCGCGTTGGCCAAGTTATTCAGTAAAGGTGCTGAATTTGGATATTTTTGCAACGCGCTTTCATATAGTTCAATTGCTTGCAACGGCTTGTTATTGAGTTGATAAATATCTGCTAAAGCAATCAAGGTTGTCAGGTTTTTGGTTATGCCATGCTGCGCTGTCCATTGCGTTAGCAATGTTTCTGCTTCTTGTATTTGATTCAACTTTTTGAAAGTGCGATAGAGGCTATGCAAGGTATTTTCATTAGGTGCTAAATCAAACGCTTTTTGATACTGCGATTTAGCTAAGTGAAATTCTTGCTCTACGAAATGTAAGTCTCCGGTTAGCATTGCAGTTAGCACTTTTTTGTTATTGTCTTTAGCCAATATATCAATATTATCTCGGGCACGTTTTGTATCTTTGGTTGCTAGTAATAGCTTAACGAGCATGACCCTGCCTTCAACAAGATTCTTATCCCAAATTAGCGCTTTTTCTACTGTGGCAATTGCTTCCGCATGGTTGTTGGCTACTAAATAACTGTTGGCTAGCAGCAGTAATGCTTTGCCACGTTGCTTCGCTTGATCGGCGTATATCGTGAATTGCTCAATCGCTTGCTTATATTGCCTACGTTCAAGATAGATATTGGCCAATAACTTACGTACATCATTGGAATTGGTGCGTTTAAGGGTAGACTCCAATATCGATTGTGCTTTTGCTAAGTCACCCTGTTCTCGGTAGTTGTTTGCCAATAATCTCAGTGCATCAATGTTGTCAGCATCGATAGATAGTGTTTTAGTTAACCAAAGTAGCTCTTTTTCACTATCACTACCGAATTTATGGATGCGTGCTAGCTCAAGCATGATGTCACTTTGGTCTGGGTATGACACTAGTAAGTTAGTTAAGTCGTTAATTGCTTTGTCTAACTTACCTAGATTGACATCTGTTCGGCTCATTGCTACATGGCTATCAATGTGGGAACTGTCTATTGCAATTGCACGAGTAAATGACGCGTTAGCTAAAACAAACTGCTTGAGCTTGATTTGGTTAATGCCATGAACGTAGTGAAATTGTGCAACGTCGCTGTGGAAGTTAACCAATGTTTCGGTGGTTGCTAATGCATTTTCAATTTGTCGCAATGCATTGAAGTTGTCGTTTTGTAATAAAAGAAACCTTGGTAATGTAGGGAAGTGTTCGCCTACTCTTTGTAAGGCTACTTGTGCGTTTTGGTATTGATTGCTCTTAATGAAGCTTTCGGCAAGGTCGAGCAAGATATGATGATTGGTATTGTCTATTTCTAGCGATGCTATTAAGTGTTTTTGCGCTTCAGTGTAATTGCCTAATTGCAAATGGGTCTTACCTAGCAAAATCAAAATATCTTTGTGGTTTGGAAATTCGATTTTTGCGCGGGCAAGAACATTCTCTGCAGAAGCGTAGTTTTGTTGAATAAAGTGAATTTGCGCGATAAGCAGGGTTGCTCTCACGTCAGTTACCTTAGCCGTATATTTTTTCAGACTTTCCAGTGCTGCGCTGTATTGTTGCTTTCTAAATTGCAAATAACCACTCAGGAATAAATATTGTGGATTTTCTTCGCGAATTTCCTTAGAAATAGTCGTTAACGTTGTTAAAGTGCTGTCGTATGTTTGTTCAACGAGATCATCTGCGCCTTTTTGACGATCAACTAGTGTTTTTAAAAAGTTTGTTTGTGGCTCTTTGGGGGCTCTATCAAGTAAGTAGTTAATATCTGTTTCAGCTGACTCAAAGTTATCACTCGATAGCAATATTTGCGCGCGCGTTAAGCGTGCAGGTAATAAGTCTGGATTCTTCGAAACGGCTTCATTTAATAACAATAATGCCTGATTTGGTTCCTTTGCGACTAAATGGAGCCTTGCACGCAAAACACGAGTAGATTCTGGAATGTCGTAACTCTCAAGTATTTTATCTAAATATTGTGCGGCTTGTGGGTATTGTTTTCGGGCAATGGCCACTTGAGCTTTGCCAAGTCGAGCTAAGCTGTGATTGGGCGAAGTACTAAGCACCTGTTCAAAGTTTTCGTCGGCAAAAATTAGCTTGTTTAAGCCTAAATATGCTTGGCCTCTCAGATAGGTTAAGGATAATTCTGTTTCGGGCTTTCGGTTACCCGGTGCCGCGAGGTTAATCGCTTTTTCAAATGCCTGTTGATGAAGTAGGGCTTCTACTTGCAATGGTAATAACAAATCGAGGTCAGCACCCAATTTTTTTGCGTGTTCTAATTCACCCATTGCTGCCTCGCCACTATTAAATGCTAGCAACATCTGAGCATATAAAATACGGCCAGGTAAGTGGTTGTTGTCAGCCTTAAACGTGTTTTTAAGGTGAATCACAGCACTCTTTATATCATCACTTTCGAAGCTGACGAGTGCTTTTTCATAATTTTCGTCAGCGCTTTCTTTATCAATGATTTCCTGCGCTAACACAGCGCTATAAGTCGCTAAGGTAATGATAAACGCGGTGAGTAAATTTTTGAAAATTGAAGTTAACATACATCAAAGCCTAAGGGGGGTTTTGTCTCGATCACAATAATCAATTGAGGGAAAGTATTCAACTAACCATACATAAAATAGTATGGCTTTAGTTTGTATCTTACATACAAAAAAGACACTGTTAGTTAACCTAGCAGTGCCTTTGATAATAGGTAAAAATATCGCGTTATACTTTCTTGTTTCTTACGCGAATTAAGCCAAGTGCAGCTAAACCAAATAGTGCTAACGAACCAGGCTCTGGGATGTCAGTAGTTGGTATACAACCTTGGATACAATCATCAGTAATAGTTGTATCATCCAAAAGTTTTTTCATCGGCGATGCATGTGACTCACCCAATGCTAAAAAGCTTGAAATGTCTTGACCCGGCGTGATCCAGTTAGTGAATGTACCCGCAGCAAATTTGAATTCGTAACCTACATACGTTAACCAGCCAGAGTCAGCAACATCTTGTAATGAGTGCTTAACTGTAAAGCCGTCAAGTTTAGCATTATAATCCATTGAACTTGTTGCTTTAAGTACAACACCTCCAATTGCTGCGCCTGTTTGTGAGTGTACTGTACCAGTTGATTTTTTATAGCCTGCAGTATCATCGTTATACCCAGCTGAACCAAACTCACGACCCGCAATATCCGTTCTGTACTTATTGTCGGTTGACTGACAGTTATCTGTAGCTGTTGTAATACAAGAAATCAAATCTACCTGTAATTCGTATGTACCGAGGTTAGTATTGAATACTAATGGGTCACCTGTGCCGTTTCCTAACTTGTCACTTTGAACCAATGTTCTAAAATCACGATTGCCGCTCGCATAGTCAGAAACCGAGCTATGGCCTCTTGTCTCGTGGTAAATAGTATCTACATAATCTTCAGCCATTTTGAAGAATAGGTATTGCTCACCAGTGCTGTCGTCCTGACCAAAATAAATAGCACCTTCACCCGTTGTTCCATCGTCAAAATTAAAGTTAACGGTGTAGCCAAGGTCATAGCTTTCGCCATCACACTCGAAACAGCCATCTGCTTTAAAGTTATCGGCTGATGCGTTGCCTGCAAAAGCGATAGTACTTACGACCAAGATGCGTTTTAAAAACGTTTTGAATTCCATGCAGATTTCCTCTCTCCCAAGATGGAACTTTTATAATAATCTAGTTGCGATTGATTATGCAAAATACAAGCCATTGTGCAAGTTGTTGTTATTTATGGTTTTTGTTTTGCCGTGGCTCATTGGTGATGCCTAAGTGTTAAAAATGCTGACACCTGAAATTAGCTGTTGAGTTTACACTTATGTTCAATAATTTCAAAACATTATCGTAGATTTTAAATAGTCATTTAGACGTATATCCTCAACCAGAGTAACATCATCACCTTGTACAACGGCATGTTCCTCATTTGCTTGGACTACGGTTAATCTCGATGACTCTTTTGGGAGTAGCAAATAGTTTGCTCTGCCAGAGTTACTATAAAATTGTTGTTGGTGCACAGCTTGAAAAGTATCACCAACGGTAACACCGTGACGCTGCCCTAAATTAATCATGAGTTGGTTATCTCTTTTGTGAATGATTTGTGCAAGCACAGGTTGGCATCGTAGCTGATTAGTAATGTCGGTTACGGCACTATTAATGGTATTTAATACGGAACGGCCAAAGTCACCTCGCCAGAATAAACTGTTATTGGTATCGACCTGATGGTTTATTGGGTATTGCCAATTAGCTTCAGTGTGGTAACGCTTGTCTAGAACCATTTTGTTGCTTATCGCGTCGATCAAGTAAATTTGTAATGTAAAATTTCGGCGCGTCGTTACATCATCTATAAGCAAGTTATCTTTAAATTGTTCAAACAAGCTGATGTCGCGAATATTACCAAGCAATACAAATTGTTTTTGATGTTGGTTTGCTAAGTATTTGGCTTTCTCAATTAGTGCAGTACGCCACTCGATAGCAGATTGGTCAACTGAAGCAATTAATACATTGAGTAATTGTGGGGTCGTTAATGTTGGGTGTGCGGTTAATTGGTTTTTGAGGCGTGATACGACGTGCTGACCAAAATCAAAAATTTCGCCAGTTCTGGCTTGTAATGGTTTTACCAAAGGAAATTGGGTGATTAACAATGATTTCGCATAACGTGATTGCTGACAATCGTTAAGTGTTTTGAAGTCTACATTGACCACAACTTGTAATATGCCATCGGTTATGGTTTCACTGATGATGTCGACCCGACGTATGTGGCCCTCACTTTGTAAAACCGTTTTACTGCTAAGTAGCAACCCATCAAGAGCGATGTCTTCTGCGCGAATATAGCTTGAACTTTTCAAAGCGGCATTGGCTATAGCATTTTTAATCGTTTGGGCACGCACTTCATCGAAGTTCAGGTCGTTAATAGGGTGTTGTGCATTGCCTTTGTACCAAGTAGCGTGCACAGAAGTGCACATTAGCATTAAAAATAATAAAAGGTAGTGGCGAATATTGGCTGACATTACTTTACTCCAGTAAACTAAAAAGTCGACCAATTAGCGATTCTTGTTGGTTGTCTTGTTGCTTTCCTGTGCCACTATATTCAATGCGTGCATTGCCTACTTTGACTGAACTAATGCTATTGTCCTTTTCGATATCGCTAATTCGTACTTCACCTGAGAATCTTATGTACTCTTCGCCAGTGTTTAGCGTGAGCCATTTTTCACCCGCTATGAGCAAATTTCCGTTTGGCATGATATCGATGACATAGACGGTAATATCGCCTTTTAAAGAATTTTTTTGTTTTGTTTGCGCGGAACTGTCAAAGTCATTTGCTTGCTCGTAATCAGCACTCAAATCATTTCCGGCTATTTGAATTGGGCCTGCATTTAATGTGACCGGTTGGAGTTCAAAGACTCCTTTTTTGTCTGTGCTAAATTTGAGTGATTTGTCAGCTGAGGTTTTCTCCTCAAGTCGCACCAAAATCATGTCGCCAACATAATAAAGGTTCGTGGGCTGATAAAGCCCTATAGCGCGTTCGGGCCTGAACAATGAGCCGGACGGCACTTGCATGGGTTCTGGTTGATAGGCTCTGACTGGGCGGTATTTAGGATCCCCTGGCGTTACTGGTTGATTTGACGGCGAGAGAACCCTTTGGCTGACTTTGGGATTTGTTGGGCTATCAGTGATCACTTGCTCGTCAATTGCAGATTGTGAACTGCAGCCACTGATCATCAATACAATAAAGTAATTGAACAGCATAAGTTTTTTCATCTTTACGTACCCAAAAATTTGTTATTAGTAGTTGGTTGCCTATTGTTATATCTCAATAAAAAATCTTTGCTGTCTAGTTTTGTCATACAGACTTAAGAAAGCGTAAGAATTGTAAAGGGGAGGTAAAAAAGGTCGACGGTAAAACGGTCTTAGCTAAGAGTTAGCTTGCCAGAAATAAATGAGCAAAACGTAATGAACTTTTCACCGTTTAACAATGATATTGCATCCTATTTTGTGGATGGTCTATTAAATGAGCAACTTTCAGCAAAACCTGAGCTATCGAATAATATCGCAGAGCGCGAAAATAATGCGGCTCGATTTGCCGACGAACTCATGAACATCTTGGTTACACACCAAAGCGACACAAACGCGAAAAATACGCTAATTGAGCAGTCTCAAAACTTAATACAAAATACGGTACTTGGCTTTTTTTCAAGTAAGGGGTTCGTGCAGGAATCGATTCCTCAAAGTGATATACAAGCCAATTTTTTACAACGGCTACACTCCAATCTTCAGTCAAGCGACCAAGTGTCTGGATCAAATATTAAGAAAGAAAATGTGGCTATGGTTGCTGATAGCGGTATCTTACCAGTTGACGACGCTAAGGCTTCAATTAGCGATAACTTAGTCAGCGCGCTATTTGGTGGTAACGGTATTGATTTAACGGATGGGTTTGATGCGGTAAACGTTTTGCATCATATACCGCTAGTATCGACTGTCTATCAGAATATAAGTGATTCTGATATTAGCACGGCATCTAAACTTGCGGGCGGGCTACTTTATGGCGGGCCGACAGGTTTGGCTTTTTCGGCACTCGATTTAGCAATTGAAAATATATCGGGAGTTTCCATAGGCGAAAACATTATGGATTTCAATTATGATGAAGCATGGCAGTCTTTGGCTCGTGGTTTGAGTGAATTGGTACGCACTAACTCGACGCAAATGGATACAAGGAAAAATACAGCCAGTGTAGACCAAATGTTTGCGACAACTGCTTTTTCTCTTGCAAAGCAGTTGTCACGTTAGTTAAGCAGTTTCGCGCAAAAAGATATAACCTGCACCTCGAATGGTTTTGATTTTACTGGGTTGTGCAGCTACCGAAAGTTTCTTACGTATATTACTTATATGCATATCGATACTGCGGTCATAGTAAGAAATTTTTCTACCAAGTACCGATTCACCTATTTGGTCTTTGGCGATCACTTTTCCGGCATTTGCCATCAAATAATACAGTACCTGAAACTCAGATCCCGTTAAGTCTAATAGATTGCCATTACAATGCACTTGCCTCGTGGTTAAGCTAAGTTCAACTTCATTTATATGCAGCACGTTTTGATGACGATAGTTGTCAATATGACGGAGTCTTCGCATCATGGCGTTAATTCGCGCCACTAGTTCACGGTTGTTTAGTGGTTTCGCTAGATAGTCATCGGCGCCTATTTCTAGCGCATAGATGCGATCGAAATGGTCATCTCTGGCGCTAATTATCATAACTGGTGTGCGATTTGTCGGCCGAAGCTGCTTTAGTAGTTCAAATCCGTTCATTTCTGGCAACACAACATCAAGCAGAATTAAATCAAAGTTATGTTCTAACGCTTGTTGCAAGCCACTAATCCCATCAGAGCAGGTGGTAACTTCAAAACCTTCTAGTTGCAACAAGGCGCTAAGCGATGTTGTTAAATCATTATCACTGTCTATGAGTAATACTTTATTAGTCATCAGTGTGTACCTTTTATTTTTGTTTTGTATTTATTCGTTATTCTTATATTTAACGCTGGATTCGCACTTCTTATATCAGTGATTAATCAGTAAAAACGGAAGGGCGGCAAAGATTGTCTTTTTGTGGTGGCAACAATTTGCCGCTTCTAATGATTTGATTACGTAACAAAGGTGTATCTCTTTAATTTTGTGTTTGTATTTATGCACAGTTTCTATTGGCTGCTGGCGAGTATGGCTTTACATAACGCGTTGCAGACTCTTTTAATGGTTTGTCTTGGACAAATTAGACAGCAATAAACAGGCTAGGTTGAGTAAAGAAACGTAAAGATTTGTCAAGGTGGCTAAAGTTGACTGAACAATGTCCGATAACATGTGATTTTGTTTGTTTTATAGCTGCTAAAGCATGCTGTTTGTGTGCCTTTGAGCTTAGGATTTTTGGCATTTTTCACTATCCTCATCTATGTTGAAAGATGAGTGACGATAAAGTGAATAAGGAGATGTATTCCATGCCCTCATCAAAAGCCGTTAAATCCTCTAAAGAGTTTGCCCGTACCATTGAAAGTAATAAGATTGACTTTTCATTGCCGTTTCATTGGTTGGCACTTGCAGTAAATGATTTCATGAGAGCTCCTTTGATCAGCTTTATCTATGGAGCGATTTTCAGCCTGATACCTGCCGCCATTCTTTATTTAGTAAATGCCACTGAAAATCACTTGGTTATTTTACCGTCAACCGTAGCGTTTGCTTTAATTGGCCCTGCATTTGCAGCCGGACTCTATGATGTCGCGTGGGAGTTAGAAAAGGGGCACAAGCCTACGTTTAGGCATAGTTTAAAGTCGATGTTTCGCAACCCTGTAGGTGAGTGGGGATTCGCTATTTTACTGATGGTGATAATGATCGCTTGGATGCGCATTGCTGCTCTAATACATGCCTTGTATCCCAGCACGGCTGATCCTACATTGGAAGAGTTAATGGCATTTTTAACCATGGGCACGCTGATCGGGGCGATGATATTAGGTGTTGTATTCATGCTTACCGCGTTTACACCACAGATCATGATGGAGCGTCGAGTGGATATTATGACTGCGATATCGACTTCGATCAAAGCCGTTAATACTAACATAGGTCCCATGATTCTTTGGGGCGTTATCGTCTTGGCTGGCGTGGCAATTGGATTCGCGACATTTGCGGTTGGCTTTATACTGATCATGCCAATCTTAAGTTATGCTAGTTGGCATGCCTATATAGCGGTGATTAAAACCAAGCGTGAACGCAAATTTGAGTAGTTTTCGTCTTTAGCCTATTTGACTCAAGCAGGTTTACCCGCAGGCATTCTCTCTTGACGGATGCCTGCTGTAACTGTCTTCGCTCTTATGACCTTTCGTGCTGTTAAACTCTTTATAATCCTCACTTTTGATTAAGCTCAGTATGTTTGGCTATAAACTGTAAATAGCGAAGTATTCGGTGAATATGGCTTCAAAATCAAGATCAGAAATCCCTAGCATAAGTAGCACAGTGTGCTTAAATTCCTGCCAATCAGGTGAGGGGCGTTCATATTTAGCTTGATACACCATGTGCTCGGCTGCTTTAAATACGCAAAATGCCAGCTGATAATGTGAGTGACTGGCGGTATCGAAATAGCTGATTGCATGGTGATGTAGAATGAGTTGAGCGATGTTTTCAGGGAGGTTCCATTGTGTAGCAACCGCATATGCCAATACAGTGTGGTCTATATTGTAATGTTGTTGCTCTGCCCGTACCGAGTTGTCTCGATTGCTTAGGGCTTGGAAGATAACATCCTCGTATTTTTTGTGATGCCTTGCTAACAATGCCATGCCACTTCCTTGAAAAACGCCTATGGTATATAGCAGTGAAGACGGGATGGCCTGCTTCACATTGTCGCCAAGGAAGACCATTGCATTGGCAATATCAATTGTGTCTTGCCACAATTGAGTCACCAAGTTGTCTAAATCGTGCTTGAAATTTTCGCCTAGAAGCAGCGCCGTGCAGTAACTACACAAAGCGTTTAAGCCAAATTTATCGGTTAGCTCTTTAATCTCGTTAAGTTGTACTTGTCTGCAAAAGTAAGGGGAGTTTACCGTGGCTAGTAACTCATGAGAAAGAGCTGGTGTATCATCAATCACTTGGCAAATTGCGGCAATGTCTGGCGAGGCATTATTTATCAGCCGTTCTATTTCTTGCATTGCTAACGGAAAGGCTGGGAGCTGATATTTAGATGCCAGCTGGGTAAGCTGTGCTTGATCAGGAGTTTGCATATTCGTCCTAATTACTCAGCCAGAATTATGAAATTTCATCAATTGCCAATGTCTTATTCACTGCTAAGACATTGTACTAATCACCAGATAAATAATCGTTATTTGCTAAATCATTTATTCGTTTAAAACTAGACCATGATAGACTATTCAGCAAATCCCTCATGTGCTTTTTCAGAAAGATTACATGACTAAATCGCCAGCCATGGCGACCTCGAAAAGGACAGTTTCAATGAATCACATCATCTTAAATAATCAACCAATCGTGCCTTCAAAAATAATCTGCATCGGACGAAATTATGTAGATCATATCAAAGAGTTAGCGAATGAGGTGCCCGATGAAATGGTCGTGTTTAATAAGCCTAATTCGGCGATAACATCACAGCTTCCGTCTTTTCATCATGAACCGCTCCATTATGAAGCTGAAATATGTTTCGTACATCAACAAGGAGCACTTGCGGGCATAGGCTTAGGGTTGGATTTGACCAAGCGGGAATTGCAGGCAAAATTAAAGGCGAAAGGGCTTCCTTGGGAGCGCGCAAAAGCATTTGATGGCTCAGCAATATTGAGTGAATTTATCACTTTCGATGGTAAATTTGATGGGTTAAAGCTAACCTGCTCAGTTAATGGTGAGTTGCGTCAAGTGGGTGGGGTAGAACATATGATTTACTCGCCTCAGGAGATGCAAAAAGAGCTTAGCACCTTCATGACATTGAGCGACGGTGATGTACTGATGACAGGAACGCCCAAAGGTGTGGGCCAGATTAATCAGGGTGATATATTTGAGTGCCGCCTATACCGTCATGATACGCTATTATTATCTGTAGAATGGCAAGCCAAATAAGCGTAATAACAAATTTTCTAAGAATATAGGGACTTGATAGATGTTTTCTGAATCCACACCAACAACCGCGCCAGTACAAGATAAAACGGCGTCGTTGAATCCTGCCAATTTACTGAAAGAAGAAATCGATCAATTTTCAGCTTTTTATCAGCTAATTATCGACTTTTTTGCCAATTACAGTTTTCAGCTGGTTGGTGCGTTCATCATATTTTTTATTGGGTATTACTTTGCTGGAAAAATTGCCGCGTTAGTTTTACGGGTATGCGAAAAGCAAGCGTTAGACGTTACCTTGAGCCGTTTCATTGCCAATACCACACGCATGATTATTGTGGTGATGGTTGTTATAGTCGCCTTAGGAAAACTTGGTATCAGTGTTACACCTTTTGTCGCGGCAATAGGTGCCATTTCATTGGGGGCAAGTTTAGCGTTTCAAGGATTACTCTCTAACTATGCCGCAGGGTTCAACATTATTACTATCCGTCCGTTTGTGGTGGGCGACACTATTCAGGTACAAGGCGTAAGGGGCATAGTGAAAGAAGTGTTATTGGCTTACACCATTATTATTGATGAAGATGGTGTAGAAATTATGATCCCCAATAAGCATATAGTAGGTGAAGTATTGCATAACTCGAAAACAGAAAGTGTGCTTGAACTTACGGTTGGCATTTCTTACCAAGACAACCCGATGGATGCTGTGGCGCTGATAGAACAAACACTGCAACAGCCAGACTTAAATATACCGGCTGACAAAATGCAGGTGGGGATAGATGAATTTGCCGATAGCAGTATTAATATTGGTATGCGCTTATGGATCCCAACGAATACCTTTTATCAAACTAAGTATCAGGTGAATAAAGCGGTGTATTTAGCGATTGAAAACGCTGGGATTACAATTCCCTTTCCACAACGTGATGTTCATCTTATTCCTGCAAAGGGAAATAATTAGCTACGATTTGGAAAAAATAAAATTACATTTACCGGATTAATCATGTAATGGAATGAATATATACTCACTCTCAAGCTTTACATCAAACGAGAGTGCATTATGAAAATACTAGCTTTTGCTGCGACTAGCAGCTCAAAATCAATAAACAAGTTATTGGTGTCACATGCGGCAAACCTAGTGCCCAATGCGAACGTAAACATCATTGACTTAAATGACTATGAAATGCCGATTTATAGTCAAGATAAAGAAGAAGCGTTGGGGATCCCTGAGCATGCGCAGCGCTTTTTCAACCATATTAAAGACGCAGACGCGGTAATAGTGTCATTTGCTGAACACAATGGCAGTTATACAGCGGCTTACAAAAACGTATTTGACTGGGCGTCGCGTATCGATATGAAGGTGTTTCAAGACAAGCCTGTCATTTATCTAGCAACATCACCGGGACCAGGCGGTGCAGCGAGTGTGTTGAGCGCAGCGACTAACTCAGCTCCGTATTTTGGCGCCGATGTTAAAGCGTCGCTGTCGATACCGAGCTTCTTCGATAACTTTGATATGGAAGCGAATGTGATTAGCAATGATGAAATCGCCAACAACTTGAAAGATGCTATTCGGTTAATTAGTTAGAGAGCTCGGGGCCAGAGACAATCAACCTTCGTTTCATAACAAACTCATTGTGTTTTGCTGCGTTTGATTGCATTTGGCCCCTGCGAGATGTTCAATTACGCTTATTTATTACGGATTAGGGTAAAAACGCAGCTGCAAGACATAGCCGCCATTGTTATTAACATCTAAAAAGTAATTTACAACATCGGCAATATTGAAGCTCCATTCATTAACATACGGACCTTGGCAAGGCACAGTATATTCTGTGTCACCGACAATTAAACACACGCCAAATTCGCCGGTTGTTAATGCATTACCTGCGGTAGGATCTGCCCAAGGTTCAGTCGTTGGATCAAAACTTTCATCAATTGCTTGATCTGAACCTCCTTCTAGATAACCACATGAATCAAATTGGCCATTGTTATCGGTGTCGGCAGAGCAGCATATAGAAACATCATTACATACATAAACACCACCTTCATCTAGGCAAAAATCTTCTGGTGCAACCACACCATTATCAAAGTAAAAATTAGGCTCTGGGCGTAAACAGACATGTCCAGTAAACATGAATAAATCAGTTACTTCTACTGCTTTGTTGACGCCTTTGCCTTTTATAGTTCCCTCTGAACTACCATCACCACTACGTGAAATTTCGATACCGTCTGAGCTTAAGTTACCAATATGGAGCAAATCACAAGGCTCTGTCGTACCTTCTGGATCGGGAATCAACCCACCTTCGCCATCATCAACTAAAACGACACATTCCGTTTCAACTGATTCGATATCTGGAATGAGCGTCATGCTAGCAGTACCGTTCTTTTTAGGCTTCCCTGTAAGCCGGGCAAATACACCATAGCCGTTTTTGTTTTCAGGCAAGAAAAATGCGGCAGGATCATTATCAAATTTTTCTGTACACCAGTTAGTGACTTGTAGTTGTTCCATATCGATAATGTCGGTTGCTTTTTTCCCTTTGCCACCGCTTATGACATCGATGTGCTGATTGTCGCTACTTTCTCTCGGTATAAAAATGACGTTATTAGGGACTTCCATGCAAGTCTCGCTACCTTCGAGTGGATCACAAGACTCACCCGTAATGCTATCTTCATACTTGCTGTATTCCTCCGCGCTTGGACACGTAAAATTGCCTGAATCGCGTTCCGACCACTTAGCAATAACGTTTAAATTAAAATGAGTGCCTGGAGGAAAACCATTTCCCCCTTTTCCTTTACCGCCTTTCTCTGCTATCGCCTGAGGTATCAACAATGTGAGAGCGAGCATGGCAAGTAGTATAGTGATGGACAGTTTCATAGAGTGACTCCGTAAAGCTGGGTTCATCCAAGAGTCAATGGTATTGCCGAAGCCGTTCGACAACAAAGTAAAGTACATAAAGTATAGAAGTGAGGCGCCATGCTTGCCACACATACATTTGCAATATTTGTGATCGCTGCTAGCTTAGTTAATGTAAAGAGTATGTTAGCTAAGAAAATAACTTGAGTGCCCGATTTATAGGGGGCCAAAAAATGGAATCGCACCAAGGTAAATGCTCGTGTGGAAAGGTGGAAGTAGAGATTACTCTCCCAGAACCATTAAGCAGTTATCACCCTCGGGCATGCGACTGTGATTTTTGCACTGCACGAAATATTGCTTATTTGTCGCATCCGAATGGGTTATTGGTGATTACAACTGATGTTGGGTTATTGGGGAAAAAACAAGGCTCTAATCAGGCACGTTTTATCACGTGTCCGTCATGTCAAACAGTTATTGCCGCAACCTTGCAACAGGAAGATATATTCATTGGCGCACTAAATGCGACACTATTAGTTGACGCAGCGTTATTAGGCGAAACTACACAAGTTTCACCCAAGTTACTGAGCGCAAAAGATAAAGTTGAGCGCTGGAAAACGCTTTGGTTGCCTATTAAAGTAAAGAGCAACGAGCCGTAACCAATCAATAGTGTTTACTTGCCAGTCAGACACCATATTTTAATGGCTTGTCGGCTAACCAGAATGAAGCTCGACACACATATGTGCGCTCATGGCAAGAAGCAGCCAGTGGTGAAGAGGGCAGAAATTCAAAGAAACTAATTACGCCTCACTGTGTGCTTTTTAATGTGCTCAATAAAAAGTACGGTAACTAGACAAATAATTAAGTAATTCAAAGACGTCATTATCTCTCTTATTGATACTAGCTGTGGCTCTTCTTTCAACATGTAAATAACGAGCAAACCAACCATAATGCGCATCAAATTCGACATTTTGAACAGGCAACATATAACAAACACAATAAATGCCAACAAAATATAGGGCTGAAACAAATACAGTTCGTTACTTTGATAAACTGCACATAGCCAAGCCACCAAGGTAATAACTAAGAGTTTAAGTTCAGATTTAAGGTACAGAGACAAACATAAAAAACTAATAACCAAAAAGCTATTGAGCAAGTCCCAAATGAAAGGAAACGCAAAGTAGAAAGCGATATTTACACTCGATAAAAGGGTGAATAGTATGAGCGTTTTTTGTTGTTCATTTTCTATCATTTTCGTTCCTTGTCTTAACATAACACGAGTAATGAAATTTCCAGTTATTAATTAGGGTAACACTAAAGTTAGCGTTACCCTTTTAGTTGACTAAATCTTATAAAAACATACGCTTCCGCTAGGAATATCCATGATTGATGCATCGTTTAGCGAAGGAAATTCAAGTTGCTCTCGTACTCTAATATTGTCCACAATTGAACCCGAGTAGCAAACTAAATTAGCGTACACAATCGCACTGCCCCCCCACCACCTTGTTGGGAACCTCCACCTAGATCTCCAGAGCTTCCGCCTCCAGTACTGCCAGAACTTGGTACAACACTAACTTTGGTTCCAGTAATAATTAATTTGTCCCCCGCTTTTAAACCACTCCAGTTAATTTTTCCTAATAAGTAGCTTTGGAAAAATTCAAGGAACTTTTCTCCAACAAGTGTATAAATTGTAACGGTAGAAATTCCACTCGCATTGGCTAACTTAACTCATAAAACAATGTGATTTGAATACGAATTGACACTTAGGAGTAGCGCTAACGCTACAAAAGATTTTTTGAATATCAAGATTTGTCTCCCTTTTATTTTAACGTTATTAAAAACAGCCAAAGGAAGATAACAGCCAGTGTTGAGAGTATTCCTTACTATTAACACGTTCAAATCCTTTGAATGTGTAGAAAGCATATTACATAATTAAGAAAATTCAATGTTGTTGATTAATTTTAACTAATTGATACAAAAATTGTATTTAAAACCTCAATTTCAGCTAAGGCGCAAAACCTAACGAATTATTTTACGAGCTTAGCAAAAGATAAAGTTGCACGCTGGAAAATGCTTTGGTTGCCAATTGAAATTCGCACCGCAAAGTTCAACAGCCCCTAGTGTTCGTCAAAAAACCTTCAACTTTCTTTCGCGATTCTGACACTAATATTTTCTAGCCTTACTAAAAAAACATTGAGGCTAGGTTATGGTGAATTCATTACCCGATAAAATAAAGGCGAAAGCGGTTTGGATATCTGATGTTCATTTGGGATATAAAGATTGTAAGGCTGAATACCTGTTAGCATTCTTGGATAGGCTAGAATGCGAAACCTTGTATCTGGTGGGCGATATTGTGGACGTTTGGTCGTTATCACGCAATTTCTATTGGCCGGTACAGCATAACAAAGTAATCGGTAAATTGATGAAAATGGCACGAGAGCATTGTCGTGTGATTTATGTGCCAGGCAATCATGACGTTAATTTTCGGGAGTTTGTTGGTCAAAAATTCGGGGCGGTGGAAGTTCACAAGCAATATGTCCATCAAACGATTGACGGCCGTCGCATGTTAGTGATGCATGGTGATGAACTTGATAACGTGATTCGCTTTAGTCGCTTCAATCGAATTGTGGGCGATAGCGCGTATGATTTTCTCTTATTTCTCAACAGATGGACTAACTATGCTCGTAAGCGGTTAGGTTATGGCTATTGGTCGCTGGCAAAATATTTAAAAGTACGTGTTAAAAAAGCGACTTCTGCAATCACCACATTCGAAGATGCCGCAATTGACTATGCAGTTCGCAAAGGGCTTGATGGCGTGATTTGCGGACATATTCACCACCCTAATATTCGCGAAAGGGATGGCATTCTTTACTGCAATGATGGTGATTGGATTGAAAACTGCACTTTCATGATTGAAACGGCATCCGGTAAGTTAGAGATAATGCATTGGACAGATCATATGCAAAAGGCACAAGTCGTCGATTTAAGCGATATTCGTCGCGTTGCATAGGTTGTTGCATGGAGTACTGTGTGGATTGATTGTGCCAACAATAGAGCTATTCTGAACTATCGTTGATTGGTTTGAGTTCAATGGTGTTTTGGTCAGGATCTTTAATATAAATAGAGCGGCCAAACCCCGTTGCGCCATATCGATTACTAATGTCGAGTACTTTAACGCCTTGGCCTTTGAGGTAGGAGACTAACGTTTCTTCAGTGATGTCATTCAGTTGCAGGCAAAAGTGATCAAGATTGCGCCCTTCGTCATGTGGGGCTTTGCCACCGATGCGACCAAGTTCACTGTTTACGTTTACAATATCAATTAGCGCATTACCTGCACGCAATTGTGTAAGGCCGACGTCTGCTGATAATTCACGCTCGATAGGACAATGTAAGACGTTCGTGTAGAAATCCAGCATATTCGCCACATTTTGCGTGCGAAGTACAATATGATCTATACCTTTAATCTTCAACATACCTGTCTCTTGTGCATAGTAATTTTTATTTAGCTTACCGCGCAAGATGGCATCTGCCAAGTGTCTGTTTTTTTCAGAATGTTCCGTCGCAAAAAGCGGTGTTAAAAAAAGCGCTACCCTTTTGGGGCAGCGCTTTTTCAATATTCAGATTATTACATGAGTGAGACCTAAAATTGATAGCTCACATTCACACTGGCAGCCCGACCTTGCTCAGTCAAATAGGCTAAGTCTGCATCTACCTTATGACCCGCAGCATTGCTGTAGCGTACATATTCTTTGTCTGTCAGATTGGTAACAGCGAGGTTTATACGTAAATCAGGGCTGACTTCATAACTAGCCATGAAGTCTAGCGTGCCGTAACCTGCAATTTCGGCATCACCTTCGTTCACTTTGGTCATACGCTTTGCCCAGTTCAGAACGAGAGCCGCAGACAATTGTTCGCCGCTGTAGCTAATTCCAGCGACACCAGATAGTGGCGCTATGCTGGTAATATAGTCGTTTGTTTGATCGTCTTTACCATCTTGATAAGCGGCATTAGCAAACATACTAATGTTGTTGTCTAAATGGTATTGCACACTGGCTTCAATACCGTCAATCGTGACCGCATCAATGTTCAGGTATTGATAAATCAATACCTGTGATTCTTGTCCGGTATAACGGTTTATCGAAGTTTCAGTATCAATTAGTTGCGTAGCCAAGAAATTGTCAAATTTCGTGTGATAAATCGCTGCATTAAAGTAGAAGTCTCCTTGGTGGCCACGTAGCCCTAATTCGTACGTGTCGCTTTCTTCTGGCGATAAATCATCGCTTGGGACAATTTTGTAGCCGTAAATCGAATTATCGTGATCTATGTAAGCAAGATCGTATGCTGGCACTTTAAATCCTTGCCCATATTGAGCAAACAGTGACATCGTTTCATTGAGTCGATATAGCGCGCCAACATTGAGCGAAACATGATTTTCGTCAAAATCTCGGTAGGCTTCACCATCTGCTTTCAGTGCACCGTTGGCATCCATTTCGTACATATCAAAACGAATCCCCGGTGTTACGGTAAGATCGCCGCCTATCAGTGTAATTTCATCATTGAAAAATAAGCCCGCGCGGAATACATCCGTTTCAGGGAATTTATCCGTCGTTTGTGGGTAACCTGGCTTAGGCGTGCCCTCTACTTCATACAGCTTAACTTCAGTGCGTAATGCCTCTGATTTCTCGATATCTAAACCGTAACCGATGGTATGTTGGGGATTTAACTCAAGGCTGGCGTTTGAAAGAAAGCCGACCGTATTATTCTCAAAGTTGGATGTCTTCCACATGTCGCGCATTTCCACGATAGGAAAGCCAAAATTAGCGTCGATATCTAGCAACCCGTATTCAACGTCTTTTTGTTTGGTGCGATTTGAGTAAATCGATACATTTAAAATATCGTAGATGGATGTTGCCGTTTCTGAATAGTACCTTAGCTGAACAGAGTTGTTGTCTTGTTCACTCTTGCTACGCTCTGTAACAATGTCATATCCGGGGAGGTCGCGAAAATATTCAAGCAAACCGTATGCTGAATTACCCGCAACGTCTTGCTGCCAATGGTCAACCGTCAGGGAAACAAAGTCGGTAGTATTCAGGTTATATTTACCCTTGTACATGATACTGTCGGATTCAATATCAAGTGTGGGTTTGGTCTCGTGAAAGTTTTGCTGTTCATTGCCTTCTCGGTGCGTAAGGTTTAACAAATGCTCAAAGTCACCAGTTTGCAACGCCAGTGTGCCGCCGATATTGGTTTGTTCACCCGTATCGCTATAACCTGCTTTGACTTTAGCGGCAAAACTTTCACCTTCTAACAAGTAGTCTGATGCGTCTTTGGTGGTAAATACTACAATGCCACCGAGTGCGTCTGAGCCATACAATGATGATGCTGCGCCTTTTGCTATTTCTACTTGTTTTAATGTATCGGTTTCAATGAAGCCACGGCCCACTATGTCATTCAAGCCGTTTGCACCATATCCTTCATTCATGCGCATGCCATCTTTTATCATTAAGATGCGATCACCGCCCATACCGCGCACAATAAAGTTCTGCGCGCCACCTTGCGAACCGGTAACCTGTACGCTTGGGTCATATTTAAACAACTGGTTCATATCATTAACCAATTGTTTTTCCAAATCTTCTTCGGTGACAACTGAAATGCTGCCTGCAACGTCTTTCAATGCTTTTTCGGTGCGAGAGCCACTTACAACAATGACTTCCATATCTCGGGCAAGATCTTCACTTGATGCGTCACCAGCCGCAAAAACAGCCGTAGATTGAATCGATAAAAGTGCAGCTGACACTGCACAAGCTAGCACCTTAGGTGTTGGCTTAAACATAGTGTGTATTTTCCTAGTTAAGAGAGAGATACCTAACGCAGAACTAATGAAGGGCAAGCTGGGTTGGTTAGGGGGGATTAACGTTTCCCAGCGTGCATTTCATTAGCTACAGCAGCGTGTCGGTATCTTTTTTGGGCTTACATTTTCTAATCGAAAGTAAGCATACATCAAAAAATATAAAAGTAAATACAAATGAGAATAATTTTTATTTGAATCTTGGTTCGGTTTAAATTACATTACGCCAAAGAAAACTGAGGTGGGTGTTACTCACTAAAACAACAGGGCACTAGCCCACAATTCTAAGGTATGGCATTTTGAATATAATTTTCGTAGAAAACATGATGGCGGACGTGTCGACACTACTGATGACACCAGTCATTTTGACAATTGTACTTCTTCTTATTTATTCGGTTTTTGCGATGGGAAAATTTCTGTCGCAGTACTTAATAAGAAAGAAAAATGCACTAGCTTACACACGGACTGTGACTGATCAGCAACAAAAATGGATTGCGGGCTATCCGGTGCACAATTATTTTATTGAAAACCCACAAGCGAGCGAGGATGAACTTGAAGTTGTCGCGCTGAAAAAGCTAGAAACACTGCGCATTGTGACACGTATTGCACCTATGTTGGGTTTGATCGCCACAATGATCCCAATGGGACCAGCCTTACAAGCTTTGGCTGACGGAAATATTCAGGGCATCAGTGAAAATCTGATTATTGCTTTTGCTGCAGTAATCTGGGGCTTGGTCATTGCGTCACTTACTTTCTGGCCTGCAGCAGTCAAAAAGCGTTGGTGTGCACTTGAGTTAATCAATATTCGTAAAATTCGAGGGGGTAATTAATGCGGTTCCTCGATGAAGACGAAGAGTTAAACCCAATAGTCAGCGCGATTAACTTAGTTGACGTTTTTCTGGTGATAATCGCCGCACTCTTGATTGCTTTGGCACAAAACCCACTGAACGTGTTTTCTAGTGACGACGTTACCGTCGTCAAAAATGCAGGCAAACCTAACATGGAAGTCATTGTGAAAAAGGGCAAGGAAATCAAACAGTATAAATCAACGGGTGAAATTGGTTCTGGTGAAGGCATGCGCGCAGGTGTTGCCTATAAAATGGCCGATGGCAGCTTTGTATACGTGCCTGAAGGTGAAGACTCACAAGGTGCTGCTAATCAGCAAAGCACTCAACCTATTCAAGCTAATTAGGTGTTGGCTCCATAATGTCGAAAAAGAACTACAATATGATTAAACAATTCAAAATCACACTATTAATTGTGATGTCGTTAGTCACGCATGGGGTGTTTGCCACCAGCGAACAACCTGAAGTACTGCTAATGATGTCCTCTCACGCATCTAAACCTAAAGGCGAATTGCTCAAAAGTTTGGCCAAAGATCATCCGTTTAAATTCACCGTGTACTCAACGAAAGGCAAATCTGAAGAAACCGTTAAAGCTGATTGGTCAAAAGCGAAGCTCGTGATGCTTGACGGCATTAACCCTGCGTTGTCAAAGTTTATGTTCGCTAAGTATCAGCCTTACTTAACTGAAATGCCGACGGTGCCAGTTATTTCACTTGGCGATTTGTACAATGAAAAAATGAATCAGGGTCTATCTGAGCAAGATAGTAAGGCCATTGGTGCTTACTACAAGAACGCAGGGCGAGACAACTATCGCAACCTGATGATTTATTTGTCCAATCAAGTGCTTGGTGTCAGTGAGCGTCAGGCGATGCCGGTACAAGAAGTGCCAAATGTGGGCTTGTACCACTACGCATTAGACAGTCAAGTAACAAGCGATGAAGAGATGTTCTTCCAGTTTCTCAATGCCGAGGCGATCCAGCCTGTTATCGCTGTGGGTATGCATCGTAGCGTGGTGGACTACGAGCAACAACAAATCGTTGATAGCCTGATCAAGTCGTTAGAAGACAAAGGCGCTAAAGCGTTTGGTTTCTATTTTGAAGGTAATGATGAAGCGTTAAATTACACCGACTTACTGTTGGACGATAATGGTAAAGCACGGGTCGATTTAATCATCAATTACCGTGCATTACACTATGTAGAAAAGCGCCGCGCTGAATTTGAAAAAGTTGGTGTGCCAGTGTTACATGCACTGAACTATACCGAAGGCGACCAAGCGAAATTTGAACAAGATAACGCAGGTGTTTCACCGTCATTGACGCCATTTTTCTTGGTAATGCCAGAAGACACGGGTAGCGCTGATCCAACCATTATTGCGGCCAATCAGGATGGCGAAAAAGTCGCAATTCCTTATCAATTATCAGCGTTTGCTGAGCGTGCCTTTAATCATGCGAAGTTAGCCCATACTGCTAATGCAGAGAAAAAAGTCGCTACATTCATTTGGAATTACCCACCGGGTGAAAAAAATGTGGGTGCCGCATTCCTTGACGTGCCTAGCTCTATCGAGAAAATTGCCAAAGCGATGAAAGCCAAAGGCTATAACGTTGAGGTGACAGACCATAAGCAACTGATTGAATACGCAGGCAAACTGCTCAGACCGTATTATCGTGGTGAAGATGCTGAAGCCTTAGTTGAATTAGGATTGGCTGATTACTTGCCGTTGTCTACCTATTTGACTTGGTTCAATGGATTGCCAGAGGCCGTTCGTCAACCGATTGTTGATCGTTGGGGCACGCCAGAAAACAGCGGTATGTTGCGTAAGACGCAGATAAACGGAGAATCGGTTGACGCCTATGTGATCCCGCGTATGGACTTAGGTAACATGATTGTTATGCCACAAGGTGTTCGAGGCGAAAATGCAAAAGAGCATTCGTCACTTTATCACAGCACTAAAACCCCGATAAACCATAGCTACTTAGCGATTTATTTATACGCACGAAAAGTATTTGGTGCCAATGCTTTTATTCACTTAGGTACGCATGGCTCGCAAGAGTGGCTAACTGGTAAAGAGCGCGGTTTATCAGTATTTGATGCACCTAGTCTGGCCATCGGTAATATTCCCGTATTCTACCCGTATATTATTGATAATGTCGGTGAGGCGATGCAGGCTAAACGCCGAGGCCGTGCAACGATGATCAGTCACTTAACCCCTGGGTTTGCTAAAGCAGGTTTATACACAGAAGTGGCAGAGCTAAATGAAAAAATTGCTAACTACATGATGTTAGAACAAGGCCAGACCAAGCAAAATACCAAAGACGAAATCATTGCGATGAGTGAGCAATTAAATATGTTGTCTGATTTGTCTCTTACCAAAGAAGGTTTGATTGCAGAATTTGAGCAACATATCGCGACTATTCAAGACCACCTAAATCAATTGGCACAAATGAGTCAGCCATTAGGCGTTCATATTTTTGGCCTCTTGCCAGAAGAGGCGCACTTGTACACCACCATTTTGCAAATGTTGGGCGATGACTACACTGCTAGAGCGGCTGAATATGAACAAGCGCACGGCATGACCCTGCCAGAATCAGCCCAATTTGATGAGCGCAATGTTCGTCAACTGGCAGCACTAGAGGGCTTTCAACTGTTAGCGGCATACATAGCCGGAAAACCATTACCTAATCTTAGCGAACAACTTGCGCAAGACTTGAAGCTTGCTAAGCGTTATTGGGACAATTTTCAGCAAATTGCGGAAGTCGAAAGCTTAATGGCCGCGTTGGAGGGGAATTATATACCGGTTAGTTACGGTGGCGATCCTATCCGCAATCCTGATGCGGCGCCGACAGGACGAAACCTGATCGGGTTTAATCCAGCGAAAGTCCCGTCGAAAGAGGCCTATGAAGCAGGTGTTACTTTAATGGAGCAAACGATAGCGCAATATCGTGACAAACATGGTCGCTACCCTGAAAAGCTTGCGTTTTCTTTGTGGTCGTTAGAAACCATGCGCCATCAAGGCGCGTTAGAAGCGCAAATACTGCATGCACTTGGCCTAATGCCAAAATGGAATCGTCAAGGTAACGTGATTGACACCGAAGTTATTCCGTATAGCGAACTCAAACGCCCACGCATTGACGTAGTCATTTCAGCGACTGGCTTGTATCGTGACGCATTTCCTAATGTGATGTTATGGCTGGCGAAGGCGATTGATAAAGTGGCGCAGATGAAAGAAGAAAATAACTTCGTGTATCGTCATACCAATGCGTTGAGACAGTCATTGCTTGAACAAGGCAAATCACAAGAAGATGCGGATTATCTCTCATCTATTCGTATATTTTCTAATGAAACAGGCAACTATGGCACGGGCTTGGCGGCAACAAGCTTGGCGTCAGACACATGGGACGACGACAGCAAGCTTGCGAACCTCTACTTAGATCGTATGGGATTTGCGTTTGGCAAAGACGAAAGTCGCTGGAGCGAAAATGTGGGTGAAACAGGCTTATACGCGCAAGTTTTATCAGGCACTGAAGGTGTCATATTCTCACGCTCAACTAATCTTTATGCACTAATGACTAACGATGATCCGTTCCAATATTTTGGTGGTATCGGGCTCGCAGTTCGCCATTTGGATGGTAAAACGCCAGAAATGTATGTTTCAAACCTTCGCCGCAAAGATAAATTGAAAACACAAACGCTTGAGCAATTTGTTAATCAGGAAATGCGTAGTCGCTATTTTCATCCGCGCTGGATAAAAGCAATGCAAGATTCTGGTTATGCGGGCGCAACAGCGATTCTTGATCGCATGAATAACATGTGGGGCTGGGAAGTGATGACCCCAGAAGCGATTCGTGATGATCAATGGCAAGAATTTTTCGAAGTATACGTGGAAGACAAATACCAGATGGATATGCGTGAATTTTTTGAAGAACACAATGCTGAATCCTTGGCACAAATACTAGAACGTATGTTGGAAGCGGTGCGTAAGGGATACTGGAATACAGATCCTGAAACTATCAAGAAAATGATGGAAACATACACCGAAATTGCAGCTGAATTTGATGTGGCCACTGACAATGAGAAGTTTAATGCCTACATGGATGCACAAGCCGCTGGGTTTGGCTTAACACCGCTATCGCAAGCATTAGCACAAGCGTTAGCGCAGCCAACTGCTGTTACAGCACCAGCTTCGCAACAAGTGACAGGGCAAAAATTAAAAGAGCAGTCAAAGGCTGAACCAATCGAAACAGACTATCGTGCTGTTTATGCGCTGTTAGTGATCTTCTTGCTGGGTGCGCTAAGTCAACTCGTTGAGCGCCAGCCTAAACGCCGACAGACGCTAGAAGCATCAGAGGAAACTTTGCGAAAAGCAGCGTAAGCTGGAGTTGGTAAAAACCCTACGGGGTCAGAGTCAGTAATCTGTATTCTTTGCTTGAATTTAAGATTGGATTTTCATTTCGTTGACTCTGACCCCAGTTAGATTCATGGTCGTGTTCAGTACGAATTAGGCTCTAACCCGTTCGCACTGAGTAGGAGGAACGACGTAACCACTTCTCCGTTCGATGTAATGGTCTCCTCCACCCATAATCGGCATCTATGTGCCATGATTGTAGTGTTAACTCAACAATCAAAATGGAGAAGACCATGACTAACTTTAGTGTATTAGCAATAGATTTGGCAAA
>Ga0213832_1000221_pt1 | contig 72193 bp, 69 predicted proteins | sample SWATP13_FD_161660 | JGI IMG/M metagenome (GOLD analysis project Ga0213832, IMG submission 161660) | Coastal seawater microbial communities from Marineland, Florida, United States - SWA TP1 #3 | ecosystem: Environmental > Aquatic > Marine > Coastal | place: USA: Florida | collected 2016-08-06 | reverse complement strand
GGTTTTCAAGACCGGTGCATTCGACCACTCTGCCATCTCTCCACATCGTGATGCGAGAATAATACTTAGCTGAATCGGCTGTGTAAATAGGAAAAAGTTTGTTTGCTTGTTTTTTGAGCGTAAAGAGAGGGTTTTTTGTAAAAAGGTTTAATTATTTGCTGTTTTTAACTTAAAAGAAGGGGGTTGGGGCAGTAAACGGAGGAGCTAAAGAAGGATCTTCATTAGTGGTTGGGTGTTTACTGCACCGATAAAGTAACCATGGTTGGGGGTTACTTGTGTTGTACTGCGCCGCCAAGTGCTAGTTTTTTTCCGTAACGGTTTAACTTAGCAAGCATTTTTGCTTTTCTGTTAGTTGGTTTTACGGCAACATGAGTTGCTGCACTTTGATTGAGTGTATTAATCGGGTTCATTACTTTGCTCCAGGCTGTGTTTGGTTGAAAACATGGGTATTTTGCAACCAAACTGGACAAAAATAAAACGATAAAAATTGAGTCTATCGGATAACTTTTTTTAATCCGAATTTGCTTTGTTAACAATGGGTTAAGTTTTCTTTTTTGCTATGGGTTGCATGGTTATGCAAGGTGTTTTTTTATTAACTTCAGGTATATAAAGAGTTTTTGTTTTATGTTGTTTTGTTTATGCGTTTTTAAATTTATAAAGTGACTAAATATTCAGATTAATATAATTTGAATGGGTGGCTATTTTTGCCCTGTCCGAAAAGAAGTAATCGTTGATGTTGATAATAATAAAGCCAAGCGACAAAAAAAATCATAAAAACAGTGTTGATTGGTTAATAAAAGAATGTAAAAAAAGACAGATCGAGCCTGAATTGTATTTAACCACAGGCAAGTTTGAGAATGATTGCGCTGATATTACGCTTTTGGCTAAAAACCAAACTCAAGTCGTGGTGATTGGTGGTGATGGAACTTTACACTTAGCTGTTAATGCACTCATAGAGAGTGATTGTTCAATTGCGTTAATTCCTGCTGGCACAGGTAATGATTTTGCTCGTGGCTTTGCGTGTAAACAACAGGCTTGGTATGAAGCCGTTTTTAATAGCCGTACAGAGTTAATCGATATTGGGCAAATAAACCAGCGCTATTTTATTAATGTAGCGGGAATAGGCTTTGACGCTGAAGTGGTGGCTCAGCTAAATAAGACTGAAAGCTATGGTTCATTCGGCTATATTTGGCAGGGTGTAAAACAGCTGTTTTTATTTCAGGCTAAGCCTCTACACGCTGCGTTTAATGGTAAAGCACTCAACTACAGTAACTTAGTGACGATATTTGCCAATCATCAATATTTCGGTGGTGGTTTAAAAATCGCCCCAAAAGCACAGCTAAATGATGGTCAGCTTGACTGTTACTGCATGCCCGCAGATGGTTTGCTGAAAAACCTGCTCAGTTTTGTGTATTTACTACTGGTAAAGCATCATAGTTTGAAAAGGCTAGAATATTCACAACTAGTCAGTGCAGAAGTAACCACCCCTAGACAGCTTATTGAGGCAGATGGTGAGCTGGTGGGCTATACGCCTGCGAAGGTCAGTATTCACCCGCAAGCACTTCGTTTTCATGTGCCATAAAAAAGCGCTGGCAAAATTTGCCAGCGCTTGGTGTTAGAGGCGACATAGTCACTTCTAACTGGGGACGGAGCCTTTTTGCTGAATACTGCGAGCAGCAAAAAAAGCTTTAATCTGTTTTGTCGGTGTTAGCACAATGGCATTGCCAAATAAAACTAAGCTAAATCCGATAAAGGTGTTCGCTTGCCATTCGAATTCTTCAAATAAGGTACTTAGTACTACTGCAACCAGTGGGAATAATACGATCACATAACTTGCCCGTTCTGGGCCGATATTTTTTAGTAGTGCAAAATAACAAGCAAATGCGATTACTGTACCGAACACAGCTAAATAGAGCAGCGACACCCAATAACTTGTTGGAGCATTCAAGGTAAGCTCTACATCGCTTACTAAAACATAAGCAGCCAAGCCTAAAGCGCTATATAACATACCCCATGCGTTGCCTTGTAGTACGCCAATATTACGCTGAGAGTTTCGAACACTGACCATATTTCCCAATGAAGCCACAAAGGTTCCTGATAGCGCAAGTAGTAACCCGACCAACGCACCATTACTCAAGTTGAATTGCTGAATTTGTGGCCAAAACAAGCTAGCAATCCCCATCACTCCAAGAAGTGCACCAAAGTAAATTCGCTTGGCGATAGGTTTGGCAAAGAATAACCGTGTATTGATGATATTCATCAATAACAGCATGGAAAAAGCAATCGATGCCATGGCTGAAGTGAGGTAATTTTGTGCCCAATATAAAACAAGATAGTTTAAACCAAAGTTGAATAATGCCAGTAAAGCGAAAAAGCTATGATCACGCAGTGAATATTGCATAGGTAGCTTTTTTATCAGTACGAAAGCCCACATTAAAACGGCTGCAATAGCAAAGCGATAAAACAAGGAGATTTCAACGGCAACATCGCCTAGTTGAAACTCAATCGCTAGCCAAGTTGACCCCCAAATTAGTACCGTGACAAGGTAAAGAGCGGCACTTTTCATAGTTAGTACTCAAAAGTTTAAAGTATGTTCATTTTAGGCCTCTTCTGTATACTTAACATATACAGAAAACTAAAAATATAACCTATACAGTTTGGTGTCCGATGTCACAAGTGATCAGTCGCAGTAATAGTGAGTTTTTATATCAACAGGTGATTCAGCTAATAAGAGATCTTTGCTCACAAGGGTCGCTATTACCTGGAGAGAAGTTACCGTCGCTGAGAAAAATGGCTGATAAGTTAAATGTAAGTATCCCAACAGTGAAACAAGCTTATCAACTTTTAGAAGGGCAAGGGTTGATAGAAGCCAAAGAAAAGTCAGGATACTTTTTAAAGTCTTCTCAATTAAATCAATCGCGGCCGAAACGAGTGAAGCTAAGTCGCGAGCCAATGATGGTGAATAAGCAAGGCTTGATTGAGCAAGTTTATAGTGCCATACATAAAGCCAATGTTGTGCCATTCGGTATTGCAAACCCTATTGCAGCAGCACCTACAGATAAAGCGCTAGCACGAACAATGCGACGTGTAATGACACTGGCTGGCGCATCGGCAATTAACTACGGCCCAATGGATGGGTTTGCACCGTTGAAAAAGCAATTGATCCATCGCTATTTAGACTTTGGTATTGGTGTTGATAGTGATGAATTGGTGATCACCAATGGCGCACAAGAGGCATTGGCAATAGCACTTAAATGTGTCGCTAAAGCTGGCGATATCATCGCCATTGAATCACCTTGTTATTTTGGCATTATTGAATTGATTGAAAGCTTAGGCTTAAAAGCGTTGGAAATCCCGCTGTGTCCTGATGAAGGGATTTGGCTAGATGACTTGGCGCAAGCACTCGATGAGCATGATATCAAAGCGTGTGTTTTTTCAACGTCGTTAAATAACCCCGTTGGTAGTTTTATGCCAGAGACTAAACGCGAGCAGTTAGTGACTCTTTTAGAAGAGCGTAACGTTGTGCTCATAGAAGATGATGTTTATGGCGATCTACATTTTACTGCTAAACGTGCTACACCAGCGCAAGCTTATTCAAAAAAAGGCTTAGTGATCACCTGTGCGTCGTTTTCAAAAACGGCTGCACCAAGTTATCGTATTGGTTGGATCATTGCGGGCAAGTTTGCAGAGCAAGCAAGGCGTTATAAACGTGCTCTGAGTTGCTCTGCGCCACTTATTAATCAATGGACTCTGTATGAGTTTATTGCCAGTGGTGAGTACGATCGTAATCTGCGTTTGTTGAGGCAGCGCTTGAGTACAAATAAAGAACGTATGATTTGGTGCTTACAGCAATATATGCCAAGTTGTGCGCGCATTAGTAATCCGCAAGGTGGCTGTGTGATTTGGATTGATCTTGGGGGGCAGTATGATGCGGTAAAGTTATTCCATTTAGCGTTAGAGGCGGGGATCAGCATTACTCCAGGGTTAATATTTTCAGCAGGTAAAAAATACCGCAGCTGTTTTCGCTTAAGCTATGGTTTACCTTGGTCTGAGCATTTAGAACACGCAATTAAAACCTTGTCACAGCTCACAGTATTAGCCAAAAAATAAAAAGCGCAGAGCAGGCTCTGCGCAAAACCAAGTGCGTTGGTTCAGGGATATCTTACTCAGCATGCTGTTTAAATGTGAACAGCTGGTACTCTTTTAATTCAGGTACTAAAGCGACGAGCTCTTGCTCTTTATGGGCAATATCTGCAAAACTGCCACAGAGTGCATCGGCACGCTCTTCTAGTTGTGCGGCTTGAGTTTCTACGCGTGCTTCGATTTGTTCACCCATGTTTTCCATGCGCTGTTCAAAAGCATCCATATCACCACCTGAGCCGATTAGTTCAGAGCCAAGAGCAACTAAAATACTGCCCATTGATTGCATCATGGCTGACTCAACCGCTGATTCGATTTGCTCATCAAATTGATTTTCAAAGTTTTGGCCAAACTTTTCGAAATTTTGCTGACCCATAGTGAATGCACCTTGTTGATAGAAAGCGTTCTGCACTTCTACGCTGATGTCATCCATTAATTCAGAGATGTCGTTTAGGCCGTCAATGTTAAAAGCATTAGCAACTTCTTCGATTGCTACACCTGCGATTTTTACCCCATCAAGCGCGATGTTTGCCACCTCAGGGAGTTGGCTGCGTAAGCTGTCGGAATAAGCGGCAATAGCCGCTTGTTGTGAGGCATTGAGTGATACGCTTTCACCATCAATATATAAATTATTTTGGTTGATGATTTTCATAGTACGATTATCGGCTGTGTAAACTTCTAATTCGCTTGGCGTGATACGAACATCATTTTTAAATTCAACATCGCATTGCTCACCGCTAAATGAAATATTTGTATCATTATCGTTATGAGCCATAGCCGTTGTGGCGATAAATAAAGAACTTGCTAACAATAACTTTTTCATTTTTTTCTTTCCTGTTTGAAATGACAAAATTTAGTAATCAAATAGAGTGCCAAACTTTTAAAGTTATTTAATATCAATAGGTTGCTTGTTTTTGTTTATTTTGGGAAAAGAAATAGAAATAAAATTTTAACCATTTTTTGGTCAAATTAACCAAAAAATTCATATGCATAAATGAGTTTTATCGAAACGATAAAAAACTCTCACTTTTCAGAAATCGAATTTAGCGCTATTTATTCACAATATTGACATATCACCTATTTAGCATGGAGGTATGGCTTTATTTTGGTAGTTTTTAGGTACTAAATTACTACTGAGCTTTTTAAACTTTGCTAATTCATGGAACAAATTTAAAACCGTTGAATTGGTCTCAAACACTTTATGGAGTGGGTTGTGGGTAAGACATTTAGTTATGACGCGCTAGATGACGATTTTGTTGAAGACGAGTACGAAATGGTCGGGCGTAATCAACACGACAAGAAAAAGCAACGCGTTAAGAAGAAGTTGGAAGACTATCTTGAACAAAAACGCTTGCGAAGAAACTTAGGTGAAGATGATTTTGATGATTATTTGAACGACTAAGTATAAATTTAGATAAAGAGGCGCTGCGCCTCTTTATTGCTTTTTGACGTACGTTTTATTTATGTAATGCCGCGACAATGGTTGATTCTATTTGTTCTGGTTTTGTTAGTGGTGCAAAGCGTTTAATGGCTTTACCATCTTTGCCAATTAAAAACTTGGTAAAGTTCCATTTTATTTTGCGGGTGATAAAGCCTGGCAATTCGGACTTTAGATGTCGAAAAACGGGGTGTGCGTGTTCGCCGTTTACATCAACTTTGCTCATCATTAAAAAGCTGACACCATAGTTGATTAGACAGCCCTCTTTTATTTCTTTAGCATCACCAGGTTCTTGCTTACCAAATTGATTACAGGGAAAACCTATAATGACTAAGCCCTTATCATGGTATTTTTCATGTAACTTTTGGAGCCCTTCATACTGTGGCGTAAAACCGCATTCACTGGCAGTGTTTACCACGAGCACAACCTTATTTTCAAAGTCAGAAAAGTCGATAGTTTGGCCTTGAAGGCTAGTAGCAGAAAGTTGGTAAAATTCGCTCATAATGATAACTTTTTATTATTGTTACACTGATTCTAACGTGCTTGAGATTTTTCTAAAAGCGTAAATTTTAATCAGCGAATGCATCGGTTAAATGTTCTATCAGCAAACGTACGCGAAACGGTAATAGATCTTTACGAGGGTATACTAGCCAAGATGCATTATCGCTGACTTGAAACTCATCAAGTACACTTACTAATTGGCCATTATTCAAATAAGGTTCAACAATATCTAGAGCAAGGTGTGCAATACCAACACCCGCAACAGCGGCACTTAAAATAGCTTGTGGGTGGTTGCTACGCCAATTACCATCAATGCGAACCTCTTTAATTTGATTATCAATATTAAATCGCCAGCGCTTTCGCATAGTAATTAAACAGTTATGCTCAGTGAGATCAAAAGGTGTTTTAAGAGCAGGGTGATTAGCTAAATACTCTGGGCTTGCAACGAGTGTCATTACGCGTTTACAGAGTGGTCGTGCAATTAAATTTGAGTCTTGCATTCTGCCAAAGCGAATGGCTAAGTCAAAACCTTCTTCAACTAAGTTAACGTTACGACTATTAAAGTCGAGGTCGACTTCAACCTCAGGGTAGCGTTTGACAAACTCTGCGACTTTGGGAGCGACTTGGTTTGCTACAAATTCACCTGCGCCAGTAATACGTATTAGTCCTTTTGGTTGGCGTTGTTCACCCTGTAGTTGGTTGTTTGCATCAATCAATTCTTGGCGTATTGCTTTTAATTTTACTGCGTATTCACGCCCTGCATCAGTAAGGTTGATTTTACGTGTGGTGCGTTGAAATAATACCGAACCTAAACGACTTTCCAACTGTTGTACTTGCCGACTTATATGTGAGGTTGATACTTCCATAGCCTTGGCTGCATGTGTAAAGCTGCCATGCTCAACGACATATAAGAATTCTTCCAAGCCTTGCCACATTTTCGATCCTTAGGGTGCTGCATCAAATTAAGACTATTTTATGCTGATTATTGTTGCATGTCTGCAAAAGTGGTTATTTATTTTCATCCTTTATCCCTATATGAAAATAACTACAATAGTCGTGTCACTGATTAATACTCACAAATATGAGAGCGTAAGCATGTTAAATTTTAGTTTTGAGAATCCAACCAAAATTCATTTTGGTGAACAACAAATTAAAGAAATTCAAAATGAGATCCCAAAAAATGCCAAAGTACTAGTTACTTATGGCGGCGGCAGCATTAAGAAAAATGGTGTGTATGATCAAGTTAAAGCTGCATTAAGCGAGCATACTTGGTTTGAGTTTGCCGGTATTGAACCAAACCCTAGCTACCAAACATGTATGAAAGCAGTTGAACTAGTCAAAGAGCAGCAAATTGACTATATCCTCGCGGTTGGTGGTGGTTCTGTGGTTGATGGTAGCAAATTTATCGCAGCTGCAGCTGAGTTTGTTGGCGAACCATGGGATATTTTAGCAAAAGGCGATGAAGTAAAGTCAGCTGTGGCACTTGGCGTTGTTTTAACCTTACCTGCCACGGGTTCGGAATCGAACACCTTTAGTGTGGTATCAAACTTAGAGACGCAAGATAAACTGCCGTTTGCCAGTGAGTTTGTGCGTCCTCGTTTTGCTGTGCTCGACCCTGCTGTGACATTCTCATTACCTGAGCGTCAGGTAACGAATGGTATTGTTGATGCGTTTGTACACACAATGGAGCAATACCTAACATATGATGTGGGTGCCAAGTTACAAGATCGCTTTGCTGAAGGGATTTTAATGACGCTTATCGAAGAAGGCCCTAAAGCATTCTCTGAACCCGATAACTATCAAGTGCGCGCTAATATTATGTGGTCAGCGACGATGGCACTCAATGGCCTAATAGGAGCTGGCGTCCCGCAAGACTGGGCAACTCACATGATAGGTCATGAAATGACTGCTGTGTATGGTTTGGATCACGCACAAACATTAGCGATTGTATTACCACGTATGATGGCAGAGCAAAAAGACACTAAGCGTGACAAGTTATTGCAATATGCTGAGCGAGTATTAGGCCTTGATATTAAAGATGAAGATTCAGCAATTGATAACGCGATAGCTGCAACAGAAGCATTTTTCCACAGTGTTAAAATGCCAACTCGTTTAAGCGATTACGAGTTGGATGAAAGTGTTGCCGATAAACTTGTGGCTCAGCTTGAACGTCATGGTATGACGGCTCTTGGTGAGCGCGAGCAAGTTACGCTTGAGAAAAGCCGCGCGATTTTACTTGCAAGTGTCTAACTTAAGATTATAAATAATCCCATCCCTGCCAGTGTTGTGTAGTAAATATTGTGTGTTTTATAAGCCACAATAACGGATACGATTGCAGCACTTAGGTAGGGATTTTGCCAATCTAGATTTATCTCTTCGTCATTAATAAACACAATGGGTACCCAAATTGCGGTAAGTACTGCAGGGGCACTAAAACTTAAAAATTGCTGCATTTTCGGGCCGACTTTAAACGGTAGCGCACGGTGTAAAAATAAGTAACGGGTGAAGAAGGTGATACACGCCATCAATAAAATAGTCATCATCATTGTACGTGCTCCTCTTTTGCTCTCCAGCGACTAATTACATAACCCACCGTCATAGCGATAAGGGCCGCTGTGACTAGCCACAGTTGAAAGCCTTGGCTTTTCAATAGCGTTGCGACAGCACCTGCGGTGATCACGGTCGCCAAGGTAGCAAGGTTCTTTACGCCAGGAATAACTAAAGCAATAAAGGTGGCTGCGATGGCAAAATCAAGGCCAAGATTTGTTAAATCGGGGAGTAAGCTTCCCGCGACTATGCCTAGCAGGGTCCAAATATTCCACGCAATATAAAAACTAAACCCAGCACTTAAAGCATAAATAAGGCGTACTTTTGTTCGATAGGCTTTGCGATGGTGTGAGAAAGCAAATAATTCATCAGTGAGAACAAAACTAACAGGAAGTCGCCAACGAAAAGGCTGATCGATGACCTTGTGGCGCACTGCTAAGCCATATAAAAAGTGCCGTGAGCTAATAATGAGTGTGGTAAACAAAATAGTTAAAAGCGGTGTATTGCCGGCTATTAATTCTATGGCGACCAACTGCGCAGACCCTGCAAATACCAGTAACGACATTGCTTGTGTTTCAAATGCGCTAAAACCATTTTGAATTGCTAAAGAGCCACATAAAATCCCCCAAGGTAACACCGCAAGGCATAAGGGGAGCATGTCGAAAAATCCTTTTAGCAAGGCTCTTAGAATGGGTTTTTGCATCTTATCGCTCTTGTTTGTTGTTATGGCTCAGATCAAAACACCTATTATTGGAGTGTGTCAAAATCGTCGAAGTTTGCAATAATATACATTTCTTAGGGAGGGTTACAATGTCTAAAGTCAAAGTATGGGATGGCTTTATAAGAAGTTTCCATTGGTTGTTGGTTGCGGCTATCGCGACACTTTATTTTAGTGCCGAAGAGGGCATGCTTGAGCTGCACTTTGCAGCAGGGTATTTCACCCTTGCATTGCTAGTTACTCGTCTTATCTGGGGTATTATTGGTAGTAAAACTGCGAGGCTATCAGCACTTATTCACTCTCCTGTTGCTGCGATTAAGTCGTTCACGAGTAGTGAACATAAAGCGGGTCATGGTGCGGCTGGTAGCTATATGGTGATAGCCTTTTTTGCTCTGCTTATCGTGCAGTTAACTTCTGGCTTAATGACGAGTGACGATATATTAACGGATGGTCCGTTAGTAGCGCATGTATCCTCAGATACCGTGGAGTTTGCAGGTTGGTTGCATCATCTTAATTTTGATATTTTGTTGTATGCCATTGTATTGCATGTTTTGGCGATTGTTATTTATCGTATAAAGGGTAAGAACTTAGTAAAGCCTATGCTTACGGGCAGTAGCGATCAAATCTCAGCCACGGAGCCTGTGACTAAATCACCCGTTATCGCATTCGTTATTTTTGCCGTGTGCTTAGTGTTGCTATTTACGACTTGGGGGGCAGAGCCACTCAGTTATCTGCTAGGGTAGCTATCTTAAGGCATTAAAAAAGGCGCTAATAAGCGCCTTTTTAGTTTAAGTTTTAATTAGTCTTTGAATGATTTATGGCAATCTTTACAACCTTTAGCCCACGCGCCGAATGCTTTACCAATCACTTTTTGGTCGCCACTTTGTGCAGCAACGGCTAGTTCGTCAGCATACTGTTGGAAAGCCACTGCTTTTTTCATGAAGGTTTCGTTGTCACTCCAAACAGCTGCAAGTGCAGATGTATCGCCCTTATCAGAACCCGCTACGAAAGCTTCCCAAGGCATTTTTGATAGCGCAGCTGCATTGTTTGCACGCATCTGAAAACGTTCTGCATCAAAAGGTACTTTTCCTTTTAGCATATCGCCCATGTCACCAATTTGTACGCGGATCATTGAAAATGCAGCTTGGCGGTATTCGATAGCGTCACTTGGCTCTTCAAATACAGAGTTTGCCGATGCGCTAAGTGCCATAGTCGACAGTATTGTACCTAATACTAATTGTTTTAATTTCATTCCTTTTGCCCCTTAATATGTCATAAAGATAAATTAACCGAGTTTTATCTCAGCTAAATAGATTATTCAAGTGTATTGCGGTTAATCTTAACTTAAGTTTAATCTAGGGCGTATTTACCTTTGTAGATTAAAATTCGTTCACTCTAGGGGCGATTTAATCGCGGCGCGAGATTTGTAACCTAGTGGACTAAGTAAAAATCGAGCAACAAAGAGTTAATCGCCCCTAGGAAGAACCCGAAGGGCAGCGCGTGTTTGGCATTGATGCTGCGTTATCGCCTATTTATGTGGAGCAACCACACTACATAGGCTCTGCCTTGCCTAAATACCAAACACACTGCTGCAAAATTAATCATAAAAGGTCAATACGCCCTAATCATTTATATCAATATCTGCGAAGATCATGCCACGACGCATACTTCGTGTTGCTAAGAAAACTTCACCTAGCAATGATAAAAAGGCAAAAATCAGTAACGCCATTGCAGCAACAAAGCAGCTGGCAATCGTCACACTTAAGTTAATAGATTGAATGTGTGAGAGAAACAAACACATGACCACAGCACAAACGAGTAGGGCACTAAGCACACTTAAGCTAAATGCAATATGGATGCAGCGCGAGCGTTTCAGCAAGGCTCTTAATTCGGTCGTTAACGAGAGATTAAAGTCCTCATCAGTACTTACTTTTAGCTTACGCTCAAGCTGTCTTGCGCGGTCAGTAATGCGTGCAAGGCGATTAGATAAAACCCCTAGTGTTGCCGCAATACCAGTAATTAAGAAAACGGGGGCTACGGCTGTTTGGATTACCTTTGCCATCGTTAAAATGTTAATGACGTCTGAGTTCATTTTATCTCGCCTTGCGTTTAAAAAGACAATATTCGTTTACAAACATTTACAACTTACTGTTTTTTATAAAAATATTTTAAAAACAATGGGTTTGAAATAATGTTGTGTCTATTTTTGTGGTTATTGTAATCATAGTGTAATTATTTTGTTGTTCCTGTTTGTCGTCCCGTTTTATATTGATGCCGAAACTCAGTTTCAATCACTGTCAAAACGATAACATAACATATCCTAGGGGACCCTATGTCAAATAATCTAATAAAAAGAACGACAGTCGCACTCGCTGTGGCAAGTGCGATGTGCGCAAGTGCTCAGGCAAATGATTTTGCTAAGTATAACTTAGCAGGAAAAAAACTAATTAAGCCAGCCGCTGTTACCAAACAAGAACGAAACGTAAAAGGTGAGGCAACAAGTTGGTTGGTTAAGCTAAAAGCCCCAGCAGCCATTAGTGCAAAAACTATGGGGGCTGATATTGCATCAGTACAAGCGGTTGCTAAAACAGCGCAAGCATCTGTAGAAAGCTCTATCGAGAGTATGGGGTTACCTGTACACGTTGTAGCTAAAACATCAACGCTTGTTAGTTCTGTTGTTGTCAATGGTAGTAAGCAAGATGTCGCCATGCTTTTATCGAACCCTCAAGTCGAAGAGATATACCCTGTTTATGACTATGAGCTACATGTTGCGGATAGTGCTGATTATATAGAGGCAACACCACTTGTCTCGAATGGTCTAGCGACAGGTGAAGGTGTTCGTGTTGCTGTACTTGATACCGGTATTGATTATACCCATACGGCATTTGGCGGTGAAGGTACCGATGCAGCCTATGCGGCAGCGACGGCAGATCCAACAAGCGTTGATTGGCCACAGGGTAAAGTGTTAGGTGGCTATGATTATATAAATAATGATGCTGATCCGATTGATGTAACAACTAACCATGGTACCCATGTATCTCACTCAGTGAATGGTATTGCGCCTAATGTGGACTTATTTGTTTACTCTGTTTGTGCGGCTAATTGTCCTGGCTTAGCGCAATTACAAGCATTAGAAAGCGCAATGGACCCGAATGGTGATGGTGATATCTCTGACCGTGTAGATGTAATTAATATGTCTTTAGGTGGTGATTATGGTGATGTTGCCAATGATGCTGTGGGCTTATTTATAAATGAGGCTGTAAAGCTAGGCACAAATGTTGTTATCTCTGCTGGTAATGATGGTGCATATCCATTTATTGTTGGTGGTCCTAGTACAACTGAAAATGCACTTTCAGTGGGTGCAATGACTCACCCTACTGAACCTGATAATGTGTTCAATAATCTAGTAAATGGTGTCCAGGTTGAAACAGGTCTTGCTTCATTTGGTAACACGGATGCGTTTGAATTGACCAGTGAAGACTATGAATTGGTTCACCCAAGTGATAACGCAACGGCATGTGTGGACTTTGCTGAAGATATTGATTTCACAGGTAAAGGCGTCATTATTGATCGTGGTGCATGTGGTTTCTCTGCGAAGGCATTGCGAGCACAGCAACGCGGGGCTGCTTTTGTCATTATTGCAAATAATGCTGAAGGAAGCGCACCTGGCATGGCTGCAGGCCCAGAGGCAGACCAAGTAACTATTCGTGTACTATCTGTAACTCAAGAAGTCGGACGACAGTTAAAAGAGCAGCTAGCGGCAGGTGAGCAGCCTGAATACCAATTTCAACTTGAAAAGCTAGTTCTTACAGGAGCAATAGCTGATTTTACGTCTCGTGGTCCATCAATGGGAGGCTTACTTAAGCCAGAGATTACTGCCCCTGGTGTGAATATAATGACAGCGCAGCCTGGACTTGGTGATGGGTTAACTGGCGTATCAGGTACATCTTTCTCAGGACCTATTACCGCAGGTGCTGTGAGCCTCTTAAAAGAAGCACAACCAGAGCGCAATGCGTTAGAGCTTAAAGCGACACTAATGAATACAGCAAATTTAGATGTCACCATGGAGCCTCGTGCAATAAACCCAGATGCTGAACTTGCTCCAATTAGCTATATCGGCGCAGGCTTAGTTGATGTTAATAAAGCTGCTAACTTACCTGTTGCTGCATGGGCTGCTGATACTAAGCAGGCGGCACTTTCATTTGGCCTAGTTAACGCTTCTGAGACTGTTGAGCTAACAAAAACTATTCAAGTTAAAAACTTCTCGAACGAAGTGAAAGTATATTCGTTATCACTTGAGCAGCGTTATCAAAATGACATAGAGCGTGGTTCATTCTCATTAGAGTACCCTGAAACCATCACCGTGCCTGCTGGTCAAACAATGTCATTTGATGTGACGGCAACAATTGACCCTGCTACGTTGCCTGAATGGACATTGACAGACGATAATATTGGTTCGCAAGCGACAACAGCAGATCTAACCAACTTAGAGTTAGATGGTGCGTTAGTTTTCTCTGATGGCGGCGAGCCTGCTTTCCACTTGGTCTATCACGTATTACCAAAAGCGAATGCTGCCATGAGCTTTACACCCGTTGAAACTGAAAGTGGTGTAGCGCATCAGTTGACTAATACAGGCGCGACAACGTTAAACCCCGTTTTTGCACCAACAGTGATGACTGATGAGATTGGTGAAGCGCATCGCTTTGATCTAGTCGGTGCATCGATTGAAACATTCCCAGTAACCGCTGATATCTGTGAAAGTGGTTATGTGACTTTAACAACGGTTATTTTGAATGAGGGAATTACCCATTCATACGTCGCGGGCTTAATGGCTGACTTTGACCTTGATCAAGACGGTACATACGATGTAACAGTACAAAATGGTAAGCTTGAATGGTTCTTTGACGACATAGAGCCAGGCACAGCAATCACTTTCACTCATGGTTATGGCAGTTCGTCTGGTCAGTTGGATAATATCTTTCAAATTATCGGTAATAATCATCTAACTTTACAAAGCTGTTTAGACGCATTTGGTTTAACAGCGGATGACCTAGGCAATGTAACTGCAAATGTTCGTTTTAGAACAGAAGAAGAGTTGTGGACACCACTGGCAACAAACCAAGGTGATGTTGCAATGGGAACTTATACATTCAGTGATGCGTCTGAAAATGTCTACGCGGCTTTAACAGATGAAGCGGGGAATGCCGTCAGTTCATTAGCGCCTGGCGAGTCTGCAACTATGTTTAATGCAGGAGCTGATTTCTTAATTTTATCTGACTCAGGTTCGCAAGCATATGTTGCTACTCCGCAAAGTGATGCTAACACCTCGCCTGTTTTAGCGGATGCTGAGTTCTCAGTGGATGAAAATGCAGAGAATGGTACGGTAATTGGCACCTTAGAAGCTAGTTTTGGTGCAGACCTTGCTAACCCTATTTCTGAGTTTATTGTTTTAAACTCTACTTCTACAGCTGTTTCAGTCACTTCCGAAGGGGACGTTGTCGTGATGCAACAAGAAGTCTTAGATTATGATGCAGGAATGACCGCCATTGAACTTGAAGTGGTTGTCAGTGATAAGTCTGGCAATATCTCGGAGCCCGCCATGGTAACTGTACTTGTTAATAACCTTGCAGATGAAGCATCGGAGATGCCAGTAGAACCTGCGCCTTCAGCAAATAGATCGCGTTCATCGGGTTCACTTGCATGGTTAGCTTTGTTAGCTGCGCCGTTTGCATTTGTGCGTCGTCGTAAGCAAAAGTAGATAATCAATACGTTTATATAAAGGGAGCTGCGGCTCCCTTTTTACATTGCTTCACAAAGCCTACTTATATCAGGAGTTAATTTTACTTATATTAAAGTCGGGATAAAAAAATAACTCAGGAACCCTATGAAAATTAGTCACTCTCTTTACTTGTTAGCTATACCACTTGCTATCGTTGCGGCGTGTAACAAAATACCGAGTTCTGTAAACGAGTCCAGCTCATTTTCAGCTGCAGATAAAGTAAACACCTTGGCGCCTGTAGCCAAAAAAATACCTCATGAGATGACTATTCACGGTGATAGCAGAGTTGATAACTATTATTGGATGCGTGACGATACTCGCACCGACCCACAGGTTCTTGCCCATTTAGCAGCTGAAAATAGTTATGTAGAAAAAATGATGGCTCATACAAATGCTTTACAAAATAAGTTATTTGAAGAGTTGAAAGGACGTATTGAAAAAGATGATGAATCAGTACCCATAAAAAAGGGAAGCCATTATTATTTTTCACAAACTCATGGTGATAATGAATACCCTGTTTATATACGAAGTACTGATAAGCAAGGACAGCATCAGCAGGTTATTTTAGACGTAAATAAGCTTGCTAAAAATTATGATTATTTTGCAATAACAGGACTTGATGTAAGCCCAAATGGTGCTTTATTAGCCTATGGTGAGGATACGTTGAGTCGGCGTATATACACTATAAAAATTAAGGATTTGACAACCAATCAATTATTGCCGGATACAATTGAAGGCAGCGAAGGTGATGTTGTTTGGGCGAATGATAATAAAACCTTTTATTATATTAAAAAAGACCCGCAAACCTTATTGGGATATCAAGTTTTTCGGCACAGGTTAGGCACGTCTCAAGCGGATGATGAGCTCGTATATGAAGAGCTGGACATGAGCTATTACACCAGTATTGAGAAGAGCAAAGATCACCAAGAGATTTATATCAAGCATAGTAGCACGAGTGCTTCTGGGGTGTCGGTTATTGATGCAAACGATATCAGTGCCATGCCAAAACGTTTAATTCCACGTGAAACAGGACTCGAGTATGACATTAAGAAATTAGGTGACTGGTATTACATAGTCACTAATTTAAATGCCGTAAACTTTCAGTTAATGAAAGTGCATCGTGAACAAGCTCAGGATAAAGCGAAGTGGCAAACGCTGATTGCTGGGCGCGAAAATATAAAGCTGGAAAGTATTGAGTTATTTAATCATCACTTGGTATACGAAGAGCGCACAATGGGGCAGACCTCTTTAATTATTCGTGATTTACGTGATCAGCAAGAACAAGTGATTGCCTTTAAGGATCCGACATATACGGTTTCTAGCTATGGTAACTATGAGCTAGATAACCCTAACTTACGTGTTTACTACTCAAGTATGACCACGCCAAGTACAAGTTACGATATTAATTTAGAAAACGGTGAAAAAACGCTTCTCAAGCAGCGCAAAGTGTTAGGTGACTTTAATCCAGATAACTATATATCTGAGCGGGTGTATGTGACAACGCGAGATGGTGTCGATGTACCTGTGAGCCTCGTTTATCGTAAAGATAAGTTTGATAAAAACGGTACTAACCCGTTATTACAGTATGGCTATGGTTCGTATGGTGCGACGATGGATCCAAGTTTTTCGAGTTCGCGACTAAGCTTGCTTGATCGCGGTTTCGTGTTTGCAATTGCACATATCCGCGGTTCACAAATGCTCGGGCGACCATGGTACGAAGATGGCAAGTTGTTACACAAGAAAAACACATTTAACGATTTTATTGATGTGACAGAATCTCTAGTTGCACAAAAATATGGTGACAAAAATAGCATTTTTGCCATGGGGGGCAGTGCAGGCGGCTTGTTAATGGGGGCGATCGTAAACCAAGCACCAGAACTTTATAAAGGAGTGATTGCAGCCGTTCCTTTTGTTGATGTTGTAACAACGATGCTTGATACCAGCTTACCGCTCACGACCAATGAATATGATGAGTGGGGTAACCCAAATGATAAAAAGTATTATGACTATATGTTGTCATATTCACCTTATGATCAAGTGAAGCAACAAGCCTATCCAAATATGTTGATCACAACGGGGCTGCATGACTCTCAAGTACAATATTTTGAACCGGCAAAATGGGTGGCTAAATTGCGTGAGCTGAAAACGGACAACAATGTATTGTTATTCAAGACCGATATGGAAGCAGGACACGGTGGTGCGTCAGGGCGATTCAAAAGTTTAGAAGATACCGCACTGTATTATGCGTTTATGCTTGATTTGGCAGGTATCAAACAATAATCAATATACGCACCAGTGGGTGATTCGACCTTAAACTGGTGCATGCTTCGTTAAGTTAAAGCGAAATTGGGTCCCCTTACCCAGGGTACTGTGTACTTCAATATCACTATTCATTAGCTTTAGTAGCTGTTTGCAAATGGCTAAACCAAGTCCACCTTGGCCTCGTTTAATACTATTACGTGCTTGGTAGTGAGGTTCGAAGATTGCCGTTAACTCATCAGCGTGAATGCCTACACCCGTGTCAGAGACTGAGACAAATACTTGTTCGTTGAGTTGAGACACTTCTACAGTGATTAATCCTTTAGAGGGGGTATGGCGTATCGCGTTTTCTATAAGGTTAGTCAGTACACGCTCTAGTTTGGCAATATCTGCTGTCACTGGAAAGTCACAAATTTTGGGAGTGACTTTTATTGTCACCCCAGCTGCTTCAGCGTTTAATGCTAATTTGGCGACACAGTCGTAAATTAATTCGCCAAGATTAAACGTTTCAGTTTTTATCTTTACTTGGCCACACTCTAAATTAGCCAGTTCAAAAATTTGTTCAATTAACAACTTTAATTGCTGGCAATTATCCATTGCAAGGCTGAGATAACGTTGTTGCTCGTGCTCACTCAGATGGGGGTGTGGTTTTTTTATAACCTCAAGAAAACCATGTAATGAAGCCAGTGGCGTTCTTAAATCGTGTGATAAATGAGTAAGTAATTCTCGGCGTTGTTTATCGATTTGCTGCAAAGATTTAAATTGCTCATCAATACGAGATAGCATGCCATAAATTCCCTTACTTAAGTTGCCAATTTCGTTATTCCCCATATAGCTCGGACTAAGCGCCATTTCTGTGAGGCTGTAGTTGGCTGCTTTTATTCGGCTGACCTCTTTATTTAATTGCTTAAGTGGTGAGGTGAAAAAGCGAAATAACAATAACATAGTGATAAATAGCGCGACCATAGCTGCTACAAACCACATTGCTCCTAGCCAAACTGGGTTATCACGTTTGACCTCGTTCAGCGTTGCATCAAAAGCTTGACCACCAATGATCATATACAAGTAACCTTGTAGCTTCTGTTGATTGTAGACAGGTGCAGCAGAGAATATTTTTTGACCTTCAACGTTACGCGGGTCGTCACCATAAATAGGTGTAGAGCTAGGCTGTGCAATTAACTTTTTTATTGGGCTTAGGCTTATTTTCTGTCTCACTACTTTGCCTGGTTTGGCCGAATAGGTCAGCAAATTACCTTCAGGGTCTACAAAGTAATATTCGAAAGCAGGTCCCAACACCATTAAGGTATGAAATAAGTTTTCTAACGCTTTATAGTCATACACACCTTGTTTTATTAATGGATTGTCGTTTACAAGGTGCTCAGCGAGGTGGATGTGTAATTGCTGCTGTGCTTGGTGCTGAGAATGTTGTTCAAGCTTTTTACTCCAATTAAATATAAGCGCACACAACAGGCTAAAAATAATGACTAGTGACCAAGCTAGTTTTTGGTAAAGTGTCATCGAAAACATCATTGTATATTTAACTGCCCTGGATTTAATCTATAACCGACACCCCATACTGTTTCTATAAATAGAGCACGATGGTACTGTTCAAACTTATTGCGAAGGCGATTGATATGGGAATTAACGGTATGCTCGTAACCACTGTGTTGGTACCCCCAAACTTGATCAAGTAGCTGCTGGCGGCTGAAAACATGGTTAGGATGCTTTGCAAAGTGTACCAGTAAATCAAACTCTGTCGCAGTTAAGTTGACGGCTTGATTTGCTAAGTAAGCTTGATGACTCGAAAACTCTATGTGTAAGGCTCCGAGCTGAAGTTGTGCTTCATCGGGTTTCTTTTTTATAGAGGATTGAGCAATAAGTAATTGTTCTCGGTGACGTAATTGAGTTTTTACTCTCGCTTGTAATTCTCTTGCAAAAAAGGGTTTACAAATATAGTCATCTGCACCCATTTCTAAACCAATAACTCTATCCATGTCACTGCTCAAAGCGGTAAGTAAAATAACCGACACTGTGGGGTAGTGTTCTTTAATTTTGCGGCATAAACTTAAACCATCCATTTGCGGTAAATTTATATCTAATATAACAAGCCCATAATCATTGCTTGCTAGTTTTTTTAATGCTGATTCAGCAGAATCGGCTTCATCAATATGTAAATTTAGATTGCTAAGTTGAGTTATTACAAGTTGACGTATAGCACGGTCATCTTCAACAATTAAAAGTTTTTCTGGGCGCATAGTCTTGTCCAAATCGCTAAGGCACTTCCTTATGCCCTTAGCGCAAGTGAGTGCTATGTTATTGCGTCCGCGTAATGACAACTTGAGTCAATGGGTTATCAAACTTATGTTGACTACTAAGTACAGAGCTACTTAGACCATCATGTTGACTAACGACACCTGGGTGCATAGCCACATAGTTAACATCATCACGCTCTTCATTAAACCCTTCGCCTGAATCAGCTGGTCCAGGAATTGTCCCTGCGGCTTCTGAATTAGCCTCTGTTCCAGCATCATAAGCAAATGTAGTAAAAGTCAGCGCTTCATCGACAGTTAACGAAGACACATCTATTGCATTAAGACCGGTAAATGCATCATTTGTATTCACCAGCATGGTTGCTAAGCTTATTTTTAATGAATCTAGTTGCTCTGTTGTGAGTGATAATGTTACCTGACTACCTGGCGGTAGAGGCGCATCGGCAGATGCAACTGCGGTTGCAAAATCAACCGCTAATAGGTCGCTGTTGTTTCCTCCTTCGGCCATTACCTCAAGTGCTGTCGATGCAGGGCTACCAATTTCCCAAAGCATGTTTTCGGTATGAGAAATCACAGCAATTGGCGATAATGGTTGTGCAGCAGTTAAGTTACTTACTTGTATTGTAAATTCGTATGTAACGACTGGGCTAACAACGGGAGGTGACACGACTTCAGGTGGAGTCTCTGAGCGATTATTATTTGAGTCACCACAGGCCGCGAGGCTGGCGCCGAGCGCAATGATGATCAAGCTTTTTGTTAAACGAAGCATAATAGCTCTCCTACTTAACCGTTACTGTCAATTTAGCAACTGGGTTTAACCATCTGTGTACTGTGTTATCAAGGTCACTAATACCTGCTTCAAGATCATCATCACCTAAGTTACCAGGATGAATATGTACCATTGTGTTGCTTTCACTGCTTGTGACACCACTACCGCCTGTGCCTGCATTTCCGCCTGGTGCGGCAGGAATACCAGGAACGCCCAAAGCCCCTGAGCCTTCAACAACGCGTTCATCATTTGCTTCAGTGCCTGCATCATAGCCATTTAGGTAAATAGTGTAAGTACCTGCTTCTGTAGGTATTTTCCAGCTATTCAAGCCGACAAACCCATCATTTGTTGGCAACAACATGGCTGTTAGAGATAAGTAGTCGTTACCTTCTGTTGTTGTTAGGCTTGCCATTGTCGATGCGGCCGGAGCAAGTAACCCTTCTGCTGGGTTGGCAACCATATCGCTATTAGCGGCTGTTGCTTCATCAACAAGAGGTGCAATGTTGCCACCTTCAGCCATTGTTTGTAACGCTGTAGATGCTGGCGTTGCGACTTCAAAAAGTGATGTATCACCGCTGTGGGCTGTAATCAGAATAGGTGTAAAATGAACACCTTGAGTGAGGTTTGTTAGTTTGATATCCAGCTCAGCTGCTTGGCTCGTGAAGCTAGAAATTGCTGTTGCAGCTAGCAAAGTTAAAGATAAAGTTTTCATTATTTGTTCCTGTTTTTGACTGTTCAAAAACAGTATCAAATAGCAATATCATAAAAGCCTCACGAAGTTATCACTTTTTTATCACAGTAACGAAGTGGGGTGAAAACAGCGTGTTAAATCGACTCATAGGTATATTAACTAGGCAAATATAACGCTATAGTGAAGGTGATAAAAAATAACAAGGAGTCATAATGGACGATAATCAAAAGGTTGAAGTTATAACGGATAATAAGGACCATCGAACGTGGGCAATGCTATGTCATTTAAGCTCATTTGCTGGATTGTTAATCCCTTTCGGATCTGTCATTGGGCCACTCATTGTCTGGCTTGCCAAAAAGGATGAAATGCCGTTAGTGGCTGAGCATGGCCGTAAGTCATTAAATTTTCAGTTAACGATGATGATTGCATATATCATTAGTTTCTTGTTGATGTTTGTTGTTATCGGCGTCATTTTATTACCTGTTATCGCAATTTTTGCTTTTATTATGGTTGTTGTATCGGCAATCAAAGCCAACGATGGTAAGGAAGTGGATTACCCGCTGAGCATCGAATTTATAAAATAAAACTGAGAAATTAGATATACTAGAAAAGCTCAGCAGTGTTGCTGAGCTTTTCTTTTTTTGGGTATGTATGGCCTATCTTTCGCTTTTTTTTACTGCATTTATTTCAGCAACTTTGTTACCTAGTTCATCAGAGTTGGTAATGACGGCAATGATTGCCAAAGGGGGCTATTCACTTTGGTTGTTATGGCTTAGTGCGACACTCGGTAATGTGCTAGGTAGTTGTGTTAATTATTGGCTTGGCACACAGGTCATGCGTTTTAAAGATCGTAAATGGTTTCCGGTCTCTGAAAAGTCCATTAAAAAAGCTGAAAAACAATTCAATAAATACGGTATTTACAGTTTATTGTTTGCTTGGTTACCTGTGGTGGGCGATCCGCTCACTGTGGTCGGTGGAATTTTTCGCGTTAAGTTTTTAACTTTTCTCGTACTTGTCGCCCTTGGCAAAGGTGCACGCTATTTAGCTGTGCTTGCCTTTGCTGTTGGGCTTGAAAAGTTTTTTTAGTTTTTTTGCCAATCGAGAGTCAGCGATACTGAGTCTGCAAAACGCAGCGCATGTGGCTTATCAACACGAACTTTGGCGTAATGAACACTTTTATGCTGGTGGCAAATAGCTAAAATCTCGGCAACGAGCTTTTCTAGCAATAAGAAGTGACCTTCCTCGACTAACGCGATGACTTCTTTAGTAATGGTCTTGTAGTTAAGTGCTTTATCAACAGCATCAGTTTCACACGCTTGCTCAGCAGGGTAGTGAATTTCAAGGTTAATCACGACATCTTGCTTTTTTTCACGCTCTTCAGGGTTAAAACCAATAAAGGTTCTTAGCCTGAGGTTTGTTACATTGATAATTGCATTGGCCATGATTACCCTCTAACTAACTGCAAAAACTCATTACGGGTTTTTGGATCGGCTCTGAAGCTGCCAAGCATAACAGAGGTACGCATGCTTGAGTTTTGCTTTTCAACGCCGCGCATCATCATACACATATGTTTTGCTTCAACAATAACACCAACACCTTTTGCATCTGTGACCTCTTCAACCGCCTTGGCAATTTGATGAGTAAGCTGTTCTTGAATTTGGAAGCGTCGTGCAAACATATCGACAATACGAGCAAATTTAGACAGACCGAGTACTTTACCATCAGGAATGTAAGCAATGTGACAACGGCCAACAAAGGGCAGTAAGTGGTGTTCACACATTGAGTAAAGCTCAATATCCTGAATTAACACCATGTCGTCAGCATCAGAGGTAAAGACGGCGTTATTGGTAATTTCATCAAGTGTTTGGCGATAACCTTTAGTAAGGTATTCCATCGCTTTTGCTGCGCGTTTCGGCGTATCAAGTAAGCCCTCTCGTTGAGGGTCTTCGCCTACTGCGCTAATTATGTCTTGATAGCTCTTTTTTAAATCATCGTGCATAGATTTCTCAGTAATACGTTATTTTAAATGTCTGCCGCCATCGACAGGTAATGAACGCCCTGTGATGTAGTGGCTGTTAAGTAGTAGCTCGACGCTATTAATAATTTCTGTGCAGCCAGGTTCAATTTCCATTAAAGACTTTTTGATGGTTTTGGCTCGATATTCTTCACTGTCATGATCATTAAAAATAATGAGTGATGGTGCAATTGCGTTCACTTTAATTGCTGGTGAAAATTTCGCTGAAAATGATTTAGTTAAGTTATCGAGTGCTGCTTTACTTGCTGCATAGGCTAGGTGTTTAGGACTGCCTTTTTCCACTACGTAATCTGTCATGTGGATGATATCGGCAGCTTGACCTGTATTCTGTTGATAATGAAGCAGTAGATCAGCCGCAGCTAGATTGATTAAGTAAGGGGTTTTAGCATGTATGCGCATCATATTATCGAACAGTGTCGCATAATCTTGGTTATTGGCTTCACAATCCCAACTCGACGCGTTATGAATGATTGCTTTTAGCTGATTAGTATGGCTTTTTAGTTGTTCAATAAAATGTGTAATTGCTGCATCACTGTCAAAGTCAGCATGAATACACGTTGCTCCTTTACCTGCGAGGATATCAATAGCATCGTGGCGAGTGCGGTATGTGACTATGATTGCTTGTCCTTGCGCTAAAAAGTGCTCGGCCAAGGCGAGTCCAATACGTTGGCCTGCGCCAGTAATTAAAATAGGCGATGACATAAACTATGTATAAATCCTTAGATGTCTGATGTGTTGGGCTTTCTATTCAGTGTGAACTGTAAACACTATAAACCAAATTACAGAACTATTTCATCTTTACTGCAATCATGTTGCAAAACTTTTTACGGGTAAAGTTTTAACACCGATCATTTATCATATTGAGAAATGAGGATATTGCTAAGGGGGGCGATATCAGTGTAGCGTGGAAGAGAGGGCAACTAATTTGCTTATTGCTTTAAATTGCCCTTGGGTATTTTGCCGCTTAAAGCTCGTCATAAATAGTAGGAATTGCTTGGCGCTTATGTTGAGTACGTAAGTAAATAGCGATTAATTTATCTTCTACTTCGCTTGTCACATCTTTGCCTTCTAAAAAGTCATCAATTTGTTCGTAGGTTAGGCCAAGTGCCTCTTCATCTGTTAAACCTGGGCGATCACACTCTAAATCAGCTGTTGGTGCTTTATGAACCAGCAACGACGGGGCTCCTAGCTGCTCAGCAAGCGCTCTTACTTGACGTTTCGAAAGACCAAATAAAGGCGCTAAATCACACGCGCCATCACCAAATTTAGTGTAAAACCCCGTAATGTTTTCAGCACTGTGATCGGTGCCTACAACTAAACCTTGGCTAAAACCGGCAATTTCATATTGTGCCACCATTCGCTGACGCGCTTTCACATTACCTTTAATAAAGTCAATTTTTGCTTGCTCAGGAAGCTCAACGCCGCCACCGACCACAGCTGCCATTGCTTGTTCGTGCATCCCATCAACCGCTGCTTTAATGTTTACAGTCATGCGCTTACTGGGTTTAATAAAATCAACGGCCATTTGTGCTTCGTCTTCATCTGCTTGCACACCGTAAGGTAGGCGCACCGCAATGAATTGGTATTCGTTGGTGTTGTGTTCTTGGTTTAATTCATCAATGGCTAATTGGCATAAACGACCACATGTTGATGAGTCAACACCACCACTAATACCTAAGACAAGCGAACGGGAATGCGCAGCTAAAAGTCGGCTTTTTAGAAAGTTGACGCGGCGCGTAATTTCCGCCTTCACATCAATCGTGGGTTGGACTTTCATTTCTGCCAGAATATCGGCACGCATGGTTGAGCTCCTATTTTCGTTGTGGTTGTTCAGCGTCTTATACATTATGTTACGAGCAACGCTTTTATTAAAGACCTAAATGCGCTTTTATCGCGTTAATTTGTTGCTTAAGTTCTTCGATTTCGGCACGTAATTGTTGAACTTCGCTGTTGCTGGCCTGTTCAGGCTCATGATCAGCTATATCTTTTGCTAAGCTATCTGAGTCAGCAAATAAGTGCATATAACGGCTTTCTCGTTTACCTGGTTCACGGGCTAAACGGATAACATGTTCTTGCTCGATAAGGGCATCAAGGGCGATTTCAACGTCATTCACATTAGAGAACTCGGCGAGGCGATTACTCCGGGTGCGTAACTCGCCAGGGGTCTGCGGCCCTCTTAGCAATAATAAGCAAATAATCGCACGCTGTTGCTCAGTAAACTGTAAGCTGCCAAACTGAGTATTGCAAAAGCGATGCGCGTATTTGTTTACTCGACCCGAAAGACCTTCATCAACAGTGACTAAACGTAAATGGGTCAGTTCATCTATGATATTTTGTACATCCGACTCGCTCAGTGATAGAACCGGTTCACGGTTTGATTTTTGATTGCAGGCGTTGGTTAATGCGTTTAAAGAGAGAGGGTAGTGCTCAGGTGTTGTGATTTGCTTTTCAAGTAAGCAACCTATAACGCGTTGTTGGTTTGGTGTTAAGTGCATTGTTTTACTCTCTGTGTTTATGAGGGCTTAGCCACATTTGTAATTTTTTATTTAAAGCATCAAAGTTAAGTGGTTTGGTTAAATAGTCATTCATGCCAGCACTGAGGCAGCGTTCTTTATCGCCTTGCATTGCATTCGCGGTTAAGGCCACGATATTAACGTCTTGATGTGCATCTCCCGCTTCTGACGATCTAATTGAGCGTGTTGCTTGATAACCATCCATTTCAGGCATCTGGCAGTCCATTAGGACAAGCTCGTAAGGAGCCTCTTCTCTGTTGAGCAAATATGAGATCGCTTCAAGGCCATTTTCTGCGATATCAAAGCTCACTCCAGCTTGTCTCAACAATGCACTTGCCACTATTTGGTTTACTTTATTATCCTCGACTAAAAGTACTTGTGATTCAGTGTCAGAGTTAACTTCTGCTATTTTTGCGTTTATCGGCTCTTTGTTGGTTTGCTGCTGCTCAATGTATTTTTCATTAGCAAGCGAGTTAAATAAGTCCGAAGGAGTGAGGGGTTTAAAAATAATACTCTCCACTTTTAACACGTGTCTTGTTTGCTTTTCAGTTAAACTCATCGGTGCCATTAGAATACGCTTACCACGGCTTGCATTAAAGTGGGTTTGAAACGCTTTTTGTTGAGCTTTGGACGCTTTAGTGAATAGATCGTAGTCGATAAAAATAGCATCAAAATGACAGTCAGTTGGTTGTTGTGCACGGGCAAGTAAGCCGTCAATATTATTAATTACTTCTACTTTAGCACCCCATAGCTGTAATTGTTTTTTAGCAATACCACTGCTTAGCTTGCAGTTATCTGCAATGAGTATCAATTTCTTGTCGATAATATGACTCGGCTCGGGTTGTTGTTGTGCATAGTCTAGTTTTACTTTCACAGTAAAATTAAAGGTGCTGCCTTCACCTAGCGCACTTACTACCCCAACATCTCCCTCCATTAGTTGACAGAGCTGCTTCACAATTGCAAGCCCAAGTCCCGTACCGCCATACTGACGAGTTGTTGATGCATCAGCTTGAGTAAAAGAGTCGAACAATGTGGCTTGTTTATCTGCTTTGATGCCAACTCCCGAATCAACTATGGAACAACACAAAAAGGTGTCGTTGTTTGCTTCTTCGTAGCTAGCTATGACGATTATTTCACCGTTGTTAGTAAACTTGACGGCATTTCCTAGTAGGTTATTGATAATTTGACGAATTCGATTTGGATCACTAATGATAAATTCATGTTTGATATTAGTGGCATCAAGAATCAGCTTGGTGTTGTTTTGTTCAGCTTTGATTGCAAAGGATTCAATGGTATCTCCCAGTAGTTTCGATACATTGAACGATACATTCTCTATGTCTAGTTTGCCGGCTTCGATTTTTGAGAAATCTAAAATATCATTAATGATATGCAGCAAAGATTCAGCTGATGACTGAGCAAGTGCAATGTGATGACTTTGTTGAACATCAAGCTTGCTTTGTTTAATTATATTAAGCATGCCAATCACGCCATTCATTGGGGTTCGGATTTCATGACTCATACTGGCTAAAAATTCGCTTTTGGCTTTTACCGCTTGCTCTGCTGCTTCTTTTGCTTGGACAAGCTGATGTTCGGTTTCAATTCGTCGTTGACTGGCGTGTAAACTGCCAATGAGTGCCGCCACTGCAATTAAAAAGCTTTCCTCATTTTTGCTCCACTTACGCCGGTGGTGACACATTTCTGCGCAAACTACCCCCATCGTTTTGCTACCTGTGGGAATGATAACAGTTAGCATCGAACGAATATCAAAGTGTTCTAGGTAATCAACAGATAAGTCTTTTGTTAGGGAATCACATTGTGCATCACTTACGCTTATCACAGCATGGTTATTTATGGCGTCAAAATAATTAGGGAAGTCGATTTGCTGTAGAGCAATAGATTCGCTGAATTGGGGGTTGCTTTGGTCGTGTATCGCAAACCTATTAAGTGATTGTCTATCATCACTGAAGAGCCAGATTCCTGCACGGTCAACGCCAAGGGCATGGCAAATTGCTTGCACAATAATATGTTTTGATAGGTTGAGGTTACCTGTTAAAACCGCATCATTAACAGTTAAAGATGCTAAAATTTCATTGTGGAGGGCTATTTTGCTGTTTTCAAGTTCAACACGTTTACGGGCATCTATATCTTGCAAAGAGCCAAACAGTTTCACGCATCGTTGGTTGTGATGTTCAGCTTCGCCATTGACAAGAACCCAAACAGGATTGCCTTCGTACGTCATTATTTGTACTTGTGTTTCAAAGCTCTCGCCATTTTTAATCGCTTTTTCTGTTAGGTGGCGAATTTTGTCTCTGCTGTAGCCTGGTTTGAAGTAATCAAAATTACTGGGCCATTCGGGCTGGCTTGAAAATGGTAGTTTAAAAATCAATTTGGTCATTTCTGACCAATATACTGTTTTAGTTTCGAGATTAAAGGACCAAGCCCCTATTTTTGCTAAACCGCTCATGGTCTCGAGCATGCGCTCGTTTCTATATTGGCGCTCAAGCATTTTCAGTAAAAAAACAGATGCACCTGCAAATAAAGCACAAATTAGAATAATCGCCAGCCGTAATGGCCAAATAGAAGAATTAGCAGGCTGCCAGCCTTGTTTAGGTGTGGCGTACATTTGCCACTGACCGCCTGAGAATGAAATGCTAAAGCTGAGTGGATTAGTCTCTAGAATCTGTTCATTACCATAAAAAAACTCGCCATCAAGCCCTTTACCATTTCGTCCTTGTAGCGCGAGTTCATATTCATTACTAAGCGAAGTGAGCCCTGCGTTTTGATACACTTTATTTATATCTAAAACGACAGACAGTAGACCCCAAAATTGATTGTTTGGCTGGGTAAATACGGGCACTCGAGCAATGAGCGCTTGGCCGCCTTGTACCAGTTCAAGAGGACCTGCCATAATAATTTTATTTTCGTCCCGTGCTTTTATGGCATCTGAGCGTTGAGCTTTATTTTTTAAAAAATTTAACCCAATTGCCTTTTCGTTTCCCTCCATCGGGTAAGTCATTTTTATAACCATATCGGGTGCACCGCCGATGTTTCTGAGCTCAGAGGAGGTTTCAAATAGTGGTGTTGCGATTTGTGAGAAGCGGGCTTGGTTAAGATTAGGCTCTGCAGCCACTGCAACCGCAAGACCTCGTACGAGTTGAATGTTTGACACCAATATTGATTCCAACTCAGCGCGGTAAGTACTTATTTTCGCAAGCTCTTGTGAGCGGTAGGCGTCTTTCTCTCGCGTATAGTTGATATGGTCAATGACTAGACCGATTAGGATAATTAAACCTAAAGAAAGCCAGAAGGTGAGCTTTAGTTTTTTTAGCTTTTTATTATCATTTTCAGTAGCGAGTGGCATGAGAGGTATCGGTTTTTATACTATCTACCTACTATAGACAATTTCTGTCGTAAATAAAAATGAAGCACACAATCGTAAAACTAAATTTAATTATTTGTATCGAAACACTATTTTTTCATAAAACACTGGTTACTATAGGCTTATAACTCCTTCGGAAGCGTATTTAATATGTTTAAAATAATTAAATGGTTGTTGATGAGTCTACTCGTCGTTGCGTTATTGGCTACGGGGCTTATTTATGGCGCGTTGAACTTAAGCTTGCCCGCTCTGGATGGCAAGGGAAAAAGTACAGCAATTGAACAATCCGTTAAAATCGAACGAGATGTGCTAGGTCAAGCTGTGATTCATGCACAAAGTCGTTTAGATGCGGCATATGCGCTTGGCTTTGCTCATGGACAAGATCGCTTTTTTCAAATGGATTTATTGCGTCGAAATGCAGCCGGAGAGTTAAGTGAATTATTTGGCAAAGCCGCACTGGAACTTGATAAAACAATGCGCTTTCATCAGTTGAGAAAACGAAGCCAAATTTTACTCGAGCAATTACCTTCGTCAGATCGAGCACTATTGGCGACATATGCAAAAGGTGTGAATGAGGGACACGCACAAACGGACTTTGATAGTTTTGAATATTTACTAACAGCTGCTACAGCGAAACCATGGCAAAGTGAAGACAGCCTACTTACTATTTTTAGTATGTATTTGGATTTGCAAACTGCGACTTTTGAACGAGATAAAACCTTAATTCAAATAGAGCAACTATTTGGTAAAGAGATGGTTGCTTTTATTACGCAACCTAGCCTGTATCAAGCAGCTCTCGATAACAGTCAGCTAGCTCCTTACAATCACTCGATTCCTTCCTTATCAGCACCTTTGAGTATGATCACGCATATTGAAGATACTAAGGAGTTAGGCAGTAATAATTGGGCTGTTACGGGGGATTTAACGCAAACAGGTGCTGGGATGTTATCTGATGATATGCATTTGTCGTTTGCGGTGCCGATTATTTGGTATAGAGCGCAGTTAAATTACCCTTTAAATGGCCAGATGCAACAAATAACAGGCGTTTCGCTACCTGGTGCCCCTGCAATTGTGGTTGGCACGAACAATAAAGTCGCTTGGGGTTTTACCAATGGCTACTTGGATACAGCAGATTGGATTGCACTCGACGGGCGCGACAAAACATGGCAGATAGATGAAGCGATTTTACTTAATGATGGCAGTAGTGAAAACTATACGCTGACCATGAGTGAGTATGGTCCGGTAAAAAATATAAACGGTAAGCCTTATGCGCTAAGTTGGGTGGCACATCATGATTATGCGGTTAATATGGACCTAATAAAGCTTGAGCAAGCAAATAACGTTGATGATGCGTTAGCGCTTGCAGCGGATGTTGGTATTCCTGTACAAAATCTAATGGTTGTAGATGATAGTGGGAGTGCAGCTTGGAAGAACATGGGGGCGATTCCTGCACGCAAGGTCCCTAACGAACTTGCTGTCTCAGAGCAAAATTACCCAGTAGGGTGGCACGAAAATGAAACTGAGCGACCCTATGTTAAGAACCCTGCAAGTGGTCGACTTTGGACGGGGAACTCACGTGTTGTTTCGGCTGAAGATAATAAACGCTTTGGTAATGGTGCTTATGCAATGGGCGCACGTTCGGCTCAGATCCGCGATCGTTTATTTGAAAAGCAGCAATTCACAGAGAGCGATTTTTATCAGTTGCAGCATGATAATGAAGCTCGCTTTTTAACAAAATGGCATAACCTACTTGTAAAGCAACTTGAAAGTAGACCCAATGAGTATAAAGCTTCCCTAACAGAGTTAAACAATTGGCAAGCATGTGCATGTGCAGATTCGATTGGTTATACGTTAGTGAAGTACTACCGTGATGAAGTGATTAATGGCCTGTTCAGCCCACTGGAAAATGAACTGCAAACGTATGATGGCAGCTTAAAGCACGTGAAGCGAGATCTTGAGCCTGCAGTTTGGCAGCTAATAAATACTCAACCGAAAGGTTGGCTAAACCCTGATTATGCTGATTGGTCTGAGCAAATGCGAGCAGCATTTGATCGCGCCCTTGATAAGCTGACCACTCAATATGGACAGAACATGCAAAATTGGCAGTGGGGAAGCGTGAATAAGCTCGTTATTGAGCATCCATTTGCAAAACAAATTCCCATACTCAAAAAGTTGCTCAACATGCCAGCGGCTCCAGGGTTTGGTGATACCTTCATGCCAGCAGTACAAGGGCGTAGTTTTGGTGCCTCACAACGATTTATTGTACAGCCAGGACACTTAGATAAAGCTATAATGGCAATTCCTGGTGGTCAATCTGGGCATCCGCTGTCTGAGTTCTATCGTGCGGGATTTGATGACTATGTTAACGAAGGTCTCACCCCTCTTATGCCACAGAGCATTATGCATAGTATTACGATAGATGCGGTTAATTGACCGCATCAGTATCATCCAGTTGTAAACAGAATGCTTTTACAACCGTGGTAGTATTTCTTCCTGCATCTTTACTGTCATAGAGTGCTGCATCAGCTTGCTGCAACATGCGCTCTAAAGATGCAAGCGGTTGCCATTCAATTAAGCCAAAACTCATTGTCACCGATAAGTTTGGTAGCTCTTGGTGAGCGTCTAATGTCGCAATATGTTCACGCAAGGCTTCTATTTTTTGTAACCCGTGATACTCATCGGTATTATCGAGTAAGAGCAAAAACTCCTCACCACCCCAGCGTACAGCTATATCTGTTTCATTTAAGAATTCACCTATTGCTTGTGCAATATTGACTAAAATCGCATCGCCTTTGTCATGGCCATAGGTATCGTTAATTTGTTTAAAGTGATCGATATCAGCCATAACAAGGCACAGGCTTTGATCTGTTTCGATGCTTTTTTTGTAAGTTGCTAAAATTAATTTTTTAGCAAAGCGACGATTATAAAGTTTGGTGAGTGGGTCTCGTGATGCCATTTCGGTTAATTCAACACGCTGTGAAAGCGTAATCTCTCTGATCAGCCCAATAGCGTAAACCATAGGCAAACCAGCAATAATAATATTTGTTAAATGTACATAAGGAATAAGCTGTGGGTAGGTATATTGATAAGGTACATCGTTGAAAAAGATGTATAGAAGAGCAAAGGTAGTGATCATCAATAAGCTGTATAGTGCAGCGCGTTTTAGTGATAATTGGTAGTCAATCATCAAAATACAGGAGATAGTCCACAAATAAAATTGAAACCCTAAATCGAGCCCTAGTGTGGCGCATACCACAACAGCATGAATAAGTACTTCTAAACAAAATACTCTCAATGCTAAAGAGGTCAACCCTTGTTTTATTAGAAAGATACCGCTGCCCCACGCAACGACACTAAGAATATTGACTAAAGCTAAAGTAATAGCGCCCACATGGGCAAAAAGTGGAATGAGCAACGCATGCACTATCAGTGCGAAATATGCGATTTTAGAAATGATTAAAAACTTTACTTGTTCTATTTCTTCTAAACCTGACTGCTTTGATTGTTTTAGTAAATGTTTTATCAAATGAACCTCATACAAGCAGGCGCTTAAACGCAAAGTATAGATGAAAATAGCCTAGCTGATGAATAAATCACCAATATCACCTTCACTCATTAATAAGTTTATTGTGGGTCGATTTAATTAAACGCATATTCATGCGCTGTTTATTATGCTGATACTTGGCATAGTGTGTAATTGATGCCACTCTAAAAGAGCTATTTTAAACGTGCTACCGTATAGTTTGCTTTGTGTTTCCTGTTATGCCCTAAAGGAGTATGTATGTCGGCTGAAAAAACGCATCTAGAGATTTGTAATTTAACCAAAGAGCAGTATCCACAAATCAAAGTTCTGATGGATCAAGCTTACCCAGGCTTAGGTGGAGCGTGGCCAAGCCACACCATTTTTCGTTTAATTGACCAATTCCCTGAAGGTCAAATTGGCATTGTTGATGACGGTGTGCTTGTGGGTATCGCTTTGAGTGTACAAGTAGATTACGCTCGTTTTTCTAACCCGCATACTTACGAAGATATTGTTGATGGCCACGACCGTGTTTTTAGCGACTCAGAAGGCGATGCTTTATATGGTCTAGATGTTGTTATCTCGTCAACCCACCGCGGTATGCGCTTAGGCAGGCGTTTATACGATGCGCGAAAAGAATTATGCCGTCAGTATAACTTACGTGCGATTTTGGCGGGTGGGCGCATTCCACGTTATTACAATCATAGCTCTGAAATGTCACCTATGGAGTACATCGAAAAAGTGGATCATAAAGAGCTTTACGATCCGATTTTAAGTTTTCAACTTTCTAACGATTTCCAAGTAAAACGCTTACTTAAAAAATATCTACCAGAAGACCAAGAGTCAGTGGGTTATGCCACGTTGTTAGAGTGGAATAACATCATGTTTGAACCTACAGATACTGTGCTTGAATCAACCAAATCTATAGTGCGTGTAGGTGCTGTGCAGTGGCAAATGCGCTGCGTCGACTCAGTTGAGGAGTTACTTAAGCAAGTTGAGTATTTTGTCGATACGGTGTCTGACTATAAAAGCGACTTTATTTTATTTCCGGAATTTTTCAATGCGCCGTTAATGGGGCTCACCGAGCAATGCAATCAAACTGAGGCAATTCGTTATTTAGCCGAATACACTGAAACGTTCCGTGATGCGATGTCGCGCATGGCGGTTGAATACAATGCCAATATTATTACCGGCTCAATGCCGCTGGCAGAAGGCGATAAGATTTATAACGTTAGTTACTTATGTCATCGAAGCGGTAAAATTGATGAGCAGCGCAAAATACATATCACGCCTCATGAGCAAAATGACTGGGTGATCCAAGGGGGTGACAAGATTGCCGTATTTGAAACGGATGCGGGTCGTGTCGGTATTCAAATTTGTTACGATGTAGAGTTTCCCGAGCTGTCGCGTATTCTCGCTAAACAAGGGCTAGATATCTTATTTGTACCTTTCTGGACAGATACTAAAAACAGCTACTTACGTGTTCGTCACTGTGCGCAAGCACGCGCAATCGAAAATGAATGTTATGTTGTAATTGCAGGCTCTGTTGGTAATCTACCTGAGGTAGAGAGCTTAGACGTACAGTACTCGCAATCGGCGGTGCTTACTCCTTCTGATTTCTCATTCCCCCATGATGCGACCTTGAACGAAGCAACGCCGAATACCGAAATGCTGTTATTCAGTGATTTAGATATGGATAAACTGAAAATCTTGCACAGCGAAGGTACGGTAAGAAACTTAAAAGATCGCCGTGAAGATTTATATGACGTGATCTTGAAAAAGCGAGATCAATAATGGCGTGGTTGTATTTAATTGTCGCAGGTCTGTTAGAAATTGGCTGGCCTGTTGGCCTTAAGATGTCTCAAGAATCAGAGAGTCGCTGGTTAGGCATTGCTATTGCTGTCGTCTTTATGGTCGCCAGTGGCTTTATGTTGTGGTTGGCACAAAAAGATATTCCGATGGGGACATCCTATGCAGTATGGACAGGTATAGGCGCTGCAGGCACCTTCTTGGTGGGTATTTTATTTTACGGTGATGCCGCCACATTTGGCCGTATTGCCGGAGTACTGTTGATTATCAGTGGTGTGATAACACTAAAAATTAGTCATTAAAAAAGCGGCATAGCCGCTTTTTTAATGACTAGAAATGCACCTAATTGGGTAGCATCACCAAAATGGCAGCCAAGGCAATTAATACTAGACCTGCCGTGTCTTGGCGTTTTAACGGCTGTTTTAACCAAAGAATCGATACCAAAATGGTAAAGAACACTTCAACTTGCCCGAGTGTTTTTACATAAGCAACATGCTGCAGGCTCATGGCGCTAAACCAACCGATTGAACCTAAACAGCTACAAACACTGACAGCGGTAGTAGTGCCTTTATGCTGCCACATTTTCTTAAATGTATCGGGCTCTTTGAGTGTAATATAAGCGCATAGCATTAGCGTTTGTAAGCTGATTATCAGTACCAGTACCCATGCGGCTGAGTGCGGGAAAGTCAGTCCTGAATTTAAACTTGCTTCACGGATCCATGATGATGAAAGAGCAAATGAAGTTCCGCAAGCAAGCCCAAGGAGTGCAGTGCCCAAATTAAAGTGTTTAACATTCGCGATGCCACTTAATAGCAATACGGCGATTGCACCAATAAATACACCCACCCAGCCTAGCAATGACAGTGCGGAGCCAAAAAACATAACCCCTAAAATAGCCGCCATCAGTGCTTCACTTTTGGCAAGCCCAGCACCGACTGCAAAGTTATTCATTTTAAATAGTTTTACCATCAAACCTGTGGCAACAATTTGGACGATACTGGCACCAACAATGTAGCCAATAAAAGCCAGGTTAAAGTCTGGTAGTGCGGCGTCTTGGTATTGATAAAGTGCAAATAAATACAGGGCAGCAATTGGGCTGGCAACAATAAAACGAGCAAGCGTCACCCCTGCTACACTCACTGTTGCACTGAGTTTACTTTGCAGCGCATTGCGCCACGACTGCATAAATGCCGCAAAAATGGTTAAGAAAATCCAAGTCATATTGAAAATAAATTAATGAGGGGGCTTGGGTATAGAGTAACAAAACCAAAGTATTTGGGCATTAGCTTATCGACCAACTTGAGGAAAACTCAGCTGTGACAATATGCCGCAGGGCTTTTATGTCGTCATTAGGCTATAGTGACAATGATGCTATTGCTGGCCGCTGCTGTTATAAGTAGCGGCTTTTTTTTGTTTGCGTTAGGGTAAGCTAATACAGTAAAAAAATAAGGAAATATCATGACAACACTGATTATCTGCGCACTCATCGCAGTTCTTCTACCTTATTTAGCAAAAGCTCCCGTGGCTTTTGCGCAAAATAAGCTTCAAGGATATGACAATAAACACCCGAGAGATCAACAAAGTAAGTTGACAGGTTTTGGGGCGAGGGCGCTGGCTGCTCATCAAAATAGTTTCGAGTCATTAGTTGTTTTTGCTGTTGCTTTAGCGGTGGTGATTGCGACCAACAATATCTATCAAGCCACTGAAATGTTAGCTGTTGTGCATATAATTACTCGTGTCCTATATTGTATTTTTTACTATATAAACCAAGATATTTTGCGCTCGTTAGTTTGGCTGATTGGCTACGTGAGCTGTGTGGCGATGATTGCACTGTGTTTATAATTCATACTGATTAAAACAGTAAAAACCACAAAGCAAGCGGCTTAAATAAGGCGCTTGCTTTAGGGTCTTAAGTTGATACAGCTTATTTCGAACTAACTTTAATTTTCTCTATTAAATCTTTTGCTTGATAGTTTTCGTCTAAGGCAAAATCGAGTTGCACTAAGGCGTTTTTAAAGCCCGATTCAGATGGCGCATATTGCCATTGTTTTAAGGCTCTTTTTGCTTCTCGATTGAAAACAGCTTCAGGCTCCGCACTAACCACACTGACATTGCTGGTGGCGCCACTTGGTAAAATATCGTATTTCAGAACGACTGAACCGCTAATGCCTTGCTCTGCAGCTTGTATTGGGTAGATTGGTTCCACACGCATAACCGCTTGGTAATCTTTTGTTTTTTCAACTGACATCGGCTGCTTTGCAATTGCAAAGCTGCTAAGCATGCCCATTGTAAAAATAACTAACGCTGTTTTTGCGATAAATGAACTGTTGTCGATCTGCTTTATTTGATTTAGACGTTGTAACATGGTGTTTTTATCTCCGTATTGTGAATAAGCCATTAAGCCTGCTCTGCTAAAGCTGGCACAGTGCACTAATGCCTTACTGTATAAAATTCGTTGTTCTGTCGATTTATTTTTGAGCACTTGCTCATCACATGAAAGCTCTTGAATACGACGTAGGCTTGCATAGCCAAGCCAAGCGACAGGGTTAAACCACAGCAAAATAGTGGCACTTAAGGCGAGGGCATTAACTAGGTTGTCTTTGCGTTTAATGTGCACTGATTCATGCTCTAAAATAAGCGCTAAAGCATGGCTATCGTAGTGGCTTTGGTAGTTTGTTGGCAGCACTAGCTTGGTGTTTATAACTCCTACAACCATCGGTGAGCTCACTTGTTTGCTTTGGTATAAGCGCATATTTTGGCTACTGTGCTGATCAAGCGCAATTGGTGCTAATTGCAGTTTTGTTAAGAAGCGGTAATGAAAATACACGGCAGTGATCAGCAGTGCAGCACTAATAAAACCATAAATAGCAAACCACGTTAGCGTAAATTGCGGCATTACTTCTGTATTTGGCGTGATAGTCAGCTTACTGATAAAGTCGTTTTGAATTGGCTTTAAGTGATCGGGTAAGTTCGCTAACAATAAACTAATAGGTAATAGTGCCCACAGTGTATAAACCAAGCGTGCCGATAGCTGACTTAGTAGTTTTCGCTCTAGCAGCAATAAAAACAAAATTGCAGATGAGATCAAAAGCTGTTGATCTAACAGCCAATTAAAAAATGCATCTAACATAACAACGCCTTACTTTTGCTGTTTTTCCCAATCATCAATGACCTTTTTTAGCTCATCAATATCATGTTGCGAGAGTTGCTCTGATTTAGCAAAACCACTTACTAATGGCGCAATGCGGCCGTTAAAAAAGCGTTCAATAAAGCTTTGGCTTTCTTTTAATGTGTATTCTTCACGGGCAATGCAGGGAGTGTAGTTATATTGGCGACCTTGCTTTTCGAAGCTTAGCGCGCCTTTTTTAACTAAACGACTTAGCAGCGTTTTGATGGTTTTTTCGTGCCACTCTTTATCGTCACTTAAACGCGCAATTACTTCACTTGCCGTGGCAGGGTAGCTAATCCACACAGCATCTAATACTTCGAATTCAGCTTTAGAAAGTTCAATCATTTTTATGCCTACAGATGTAATCTTTAATTTAAGATTACACGCGTAATCAATTAATGCAAACTTTTTTGTTAGATAATGTCACTTTTTTTGATACTAACTATCTGTCCTTCGGGCAAATTCAGCGTGGTGAGTGACAGCTTTGCGATATCTGTGCGGTACAAGTCGATGACTTTGTAGCCACAAAAACGTGCCATTTTTCGTATTTGACGGTTTAAGCCTTGTTTTAAGACGATGCAAAACTGCTTTTCGGTGACTTGAGTCACCTCACAAGGGAGCGTTAGTTGTTTATCTACGGGCACACCGCCCGCCATTTTTTTACAGAAGTCGCTATCAAGTGGCTTATCTACCGTGACTAAATAGCGTTTGGGTTGGTGGTAATCAGGGTGGATCAGTTGATTACAAAACTCGCCGTCATTGGTCAAAATCAATAAACCTCGGGAGTCTTTGTCGAGCCGGCCAATTGGGTAAACGCGAGTGGTTTTAGGCAGGCTATGAATAAGGCTTGTTGGGTCGTCAGCATTTAATTTGCAATCTATACCAACGGGTTTGTGATACGCAAAGTAGGTGAGTGGCATTTTTGCTGAAATTTTTTCGCCAAGTACCATCACATCATCGTGCTCATCGACGTGATCTATGTGATTTGCAGCACGGCCATTTACTGTTACCTCACCTTGATCTATCAAGCGTGATGCTTGCTTTCGAGAGCAAATACCCGCATGAGCAATAAATTTAGCAAGGCGTACTTTTTCTGGCATGAGTGATTTTTGTACAGTTAATTTGATCATAGTATATCAAACCCGCGTATAAGAAGTACTACATATAAAAGGGGTTCGACATGGCAATTAAGTTATCTGAACTTGCAGCGCACCAACCACTGCAAAAGGTTATCCTTCACTCGTTGGAAATGGCACTCTACCAAGTGTCTGTGGTGATCAATAACGTTGAATATTATGTCACTGATGAACATGGTGAGTTTATACGTGATCTCAGCCCATTACATATTCAAAAGAGGCTCGACCATCTAAGCTACGGTGAAATGGTGCTACGTCATACTAGTGCTTACGATGAAATGTGTGGGCAGCCAGAGAAGCTCGCCAGCAATATGCTTGAGGTTCCTTATGGCAAGAATCATCTATACTGATTGATTTTAAAGCGTATACTGAGTCATAACATTTTATGGGTATGCTATGTATCAATTAAAAAGTGATGATTCAGTAGAGTTAAGTGACCAGCTAAGAACGCATATTGTTACGTATAATAAGCAGCATTTTAATGCACAACGTATTCCGTTAGGCTTTAAGTTTGTCGATAAAAAGCAGGTAGTGGTTGCAGGTATTAGTGGCCAAGTATTTGGCAATTGGTTATTAATAAGTTGGCTATGGTGCGATGACTCTGTTAGAGGCAGGGGCCTTGCTTCGCGACTGTTGAATGAGCTTGAAAGCAAAGCGACTGCGCTTGGCGCAAAGATGGCTCAACTTGATACACTTGACTTCCAAGCAAAGCCTTTTTACGAAAAAAATGGTTACCAAGTGAAGTACCAAATGGCAAATTACCCACTTGATGGTTGCCGCTATTTTATGGAAAAAAGCCTATCGCTCAAATTTGGCCGTTAGAACATTTTCTTCTGTGAAAGTTATGCCCAAGAAAGGTGTGGCCTCTGGTGCGAGCATAAATGTTCGAATATTCATGTGATCATGTGCATCAGGGTGTTTCAGTACATCATCACGATAAAAAGCACCAAAACAATCTAACGTATTTTGCTTACTCAATTGGTTAAGTTTGGCAAAGGCAAAGATCTTACATGAGCCATTATTTTCATTTGCTGAGCTAATAAGCCCATGGTTATTAAATCCACTGGGAGTGAAATGGTAGTTTTGCTCGATAACGGCCATTGTATCAGTGAATTCAATCAATGTCGGTGTATCTGCCAGTTTTGCTAAAAATGCATTGAGTGTCATGCTTTATCCTTAATTGTTATTTTTTATCAACTCTAACTCATCCTGTTGTTGATTGATATTAAACTTATAATTTCCGAGAAAGTTCATACCTAGCAATCCCACGCCTGAGTGATTGTCCATCACTAATACATCAAAATTACCTATATACTGCTGACCAATTTGAAAAGAGCGTACCCTATAACGTTTAGCTTTGACGGTGCCATTTGCAGTATTCACTTGTAGCGTACCGACAAAAATGGCTGGCTCTGCGAGGTTATCTAGTTGCGCGTGGTTTATCACGGTGAAGCTGGCCCCCGTATCTATCATTAATTTAACGTGCAGAGTGTCATTAATAACACTATTAACCAAGTAGTGCGCGCCACGGGGGGTGAGTTCAATAATATCCACGCCAGTTAACGCTTGCTGTAATTTATGATGTAACTCATTCGCTTGGCTTGTAAAAGCGTGATTTTCAGGTAGTTGCTCAAGGGCTACTTGACTTGCAGCATAGTCACCTAACTGATAATAAGCCATTGCGTAAGTATATAAGTAGTGTGGGTTGTGTGGTGCATAGTCTAGCCACTGTAAGCTGTGCTCTAGTAGTTGTTGCCATTGTTGTGCTTGAGTGAGGGCAGTGATCTGCAAGGTGACTAACTCTTCAATCTGTTTAGCTAAAGAACCTTGTTGATTGCTATCCAGTCGGTTTGCTAATGCCATTAAGCTCACGATCCCTTGCTGAAGATGACCTTGATTGATAAGTCGTTTAGCATCAAGTTTTAGCATTGTAATATCATAGGGGTGACGCTTTAAAAATGCACTTAGAAATAGCTCGCTTACATCTTCATCGTGACCTGAGAGCCAAGCTTCAACCTCTTGTTGCCAAGCTTGTTTTAATTGCTTGGCTTGGTGAGGATCGCTTGCAAGAAGTTGTGTATAAAACTCAATTGCTTTATCAAATTGTTGATTATCAAAAAATACAATAGCTTGTTCAAACTCACTGGGCAAAACAGTGGTTTTTTCTAGCGAGATAGAAGTGGCTTGCTCTGGCGTTACTTCAGAGGCGTATTGAGAGTTTATTCGCCATATAAAATAAGTATTTAAACAAAGAGAACACACCAATATTAATTTGAGTAGAGTATCTATCTATTTTGCCTGTACAAAGACTCCTCTTAATGTGGTTACTTTATCAGCATAAAACACATTAAAAAATAGTTAGCTTTTAACTAAGTGACGAAGGGCTAGAATGTTACTTATTTCGATATCTGCTAGACCCTTGTATTTGTACAGTGTTTCTTGATTATTCAACCAAACACTTTGACAGCCTGCGTTATTAGCCCCTTGTACATCCGTGTCTAAGCTATCACCAATATGCAAAATTTCACTGTGAGGGATGTTTAGCTTTGCAGCCGCAGTATCAAATAAGGCGCTGTGTGGTTTTGCTTTACCGTGCGGGCCTGCTTGTAGAACTAACTCAAACATGCCATTAAGGTTAAACTTTTCTACCTCGACATTACCATTGGTGATGGCAATTAAACGGTATTGTTTATTTAGACTAGCAAGTAACTCAAGTACATCATTCGCAACGGTTATTTGGCTGCGGGCATCGGCAAAAGCTTGATAGGCCCCATGTGCATGCTGCTGAGCGGTTTCTTTATCAAACCCCAGATTGGTCATGGCATTTAATAATGCTGCTTGTCGCCAGCGCGTCACGTCATCGATTAAAGTCGCATCTTGCTTTAAGGCATTATCGCGGCATTTTAACCAGTAGCTCATGCTATCGACAGGCCATTGTTCTAGCGTTTCAAGATAATCAGCTTGTGCTTGCAAAGCTGATTTGATGATTGGATGGTTGTTATAGAGTGTGTCATCTAAATCAAAACTTAACACAGAAACTGGCGATAAGGCACGATTAAATCGGATCATAATTACAACGGATTACTCAGGTGTTGAGCGCTTTTTAGCGCGTGGATGGGTATTGTCATACACTTTGGCTAAATGCTGAAAATCAAGGTGTGTATAAACTTGTGTTGCTGATAAACTGCTATGGCCTAATAACTCTTGCACAGCACGTAAATCACCGGATGATTCTAGAATATGCGAGGCAAATGAGTGGCGTAACTTATGTGGATGCACTTGCGAGCTTATGCCTTGTTTAATGCCCCATTCTTGCATACGCAGGCGAACTTGGCGTACTGAAATACGTTTTTTTTGGCTACTTACAAAGACTGCGGTTTCATCTGGGTGTGCAAATTGTGGGCGAATTTTTAGCCACGCTTTTAAAGCGTTGAGGGCTTTACTTCCAACAGGGAGTAAGCGCTCTTTGTTACCCTTACCACGTACTAACATTTCGCCTTCTGTAGGGTTAATATCCTGTATGTTAGCGCCAACTAACTCGCTAATGCGCAGACCGGAGGAGTACATTAATTCCATCATTGCTTTGTCGCGAATAGCCAATGGGTCATCATCGGGGAGTTCTAATAGCTTTGCCATTTGATCAACGTCTAAATTTTTGGGTAATGGCTTAGAAAATTTAGGTCCTTTAATAGCTTCGGCAGGATTGTGGTAATGTGTTTGGTTTGCAATGTTTTTGGCTTTTAAAAATTTATACAAGCTACGAATACAGCTCAGTTTTAAACTAATCGTGCGGCCGCTTAATTGTTTACTTCGCAATTGCATACTGTAACGACGAATATGCTCACCTTGTACATTAAACCAGCTTTCACAAAGCTTACTAAAGTACAAAGCTGCAAAGCTTAGTTGGCTGGTGTATTGGCTTATCGTGTGCGCTGAATATTGTTTTTCATAGCGCAAGTAGTCTGCAAAAAGTTGGATAGGCGTGCGCCAAGCATCGCTTAACTCGTCTGTGTTTGGCGCAATTTCCTCACTCATGCAAGTTCCAGTAAGCGTAGCTGTAATGAGCGCACAAAATCGAGTACGAAGAAGCTATCTTTAGCAGGTTCGAAGTGATTCACATCATCGCTGCCAAACGCCAAGATGGCCACTGGATGTTTAGTATTACCAATTAAATATAATGCGGTAGATTGCGTTGAATCAGAAAACAGTAAGTCGCGCTCTTGTTGATTTACACGGCCTAAATAAGTGCCCGTATCTTGTAAGCGGTGCGCGATTAAATCATCAAACTTTTTATCATACTTAACAAGGTGGCACTCATTTATTGAGGGGTTGGTACAAATTATATTGCGTAGGTTACTTGCCAGTGTTGTAAAGTCGTAATTGGTCCAAAGCTGACGATGGCATTCACTAAATAAGCGATAAATTAGCTCATTTTCTTTTGCTTGCTCAATTAACGTCGCAATTTTGTTTTTCAGTAAGGTGTTGTGTTCTCGCAGTTGGCGTTGCTGAATATGCACTAACGACGTTGCTGCCTCTGTTTGTTGGTGCAGTTCAAGCCCTGCAAGTACATCAGGGTTGTTAACTATAAAATCAGGGTGCGCCTTTAAGTATTCTGCAATTTGTTGTTCTGTTTGTTTGCTCATAATGCTACTTGCCCATCAAAAACATGCTCCGCAGGACCGGTCATTCTTACGGGGTGGCCTTCCCCTTGCCAGCGTATTTGCAGGCTACCGCCTGGTAAATCGACCTGTACTGTGTTTGCTAGCTTGCTTTGGGCTTGACCAATCACAACCGCTGCACATGCGCCCGTTCCACAAGCAAGGGTTTCACTAACACCGCGTTCCCACACCCTTAGTTTAATATGATCTTGCGAAATTACCTGCATAAAGCCCACATTGGCTCGTTGTGGAAAACGTTCATGGTTTTCAAGCAGTGGCCCTAAAGTGTCAACATCAGCTGTTTGAATATCATCGACTTCTAATACGCAGTGTGGGTTACCCATTGAGACTGCGCCGCTAAAGATGGTGTGTTCTTCAGTGCGAAGAATATAGGTGAGCTCTCGTTTACTGGCTTTAAGTGGAATTTTACTTGGTTCAAAAGTCGGATGGCCCATATTGACCGTTACTTGGCCGTCTTTCTCAATATATAAAGTTAAATTTCCCGATTTGGTTGATACGGTGATCTTGTGCTTGTTTGTTAAGCCTTTCATGCGTACAAATCGAGCAAAGCAGCGGGCACCATTACCACATTGTTCGACTTCGTTACCATCAGCATTAAAAATACGATAGTGAAAGTCGAGATCAGGAGAATAGGGAGCTTCGACCATGAGTAATTGATCAAAACCTATGCCGAAGTGGCGATCTGCCAGCTTTTTAATTTGATCTCGTGATAAGAAAACATTTTGAGTAATGTTATCAATAACAACAAAGTCATTACCTAGGCCGTGCATTTTTGAGAAATTAACTAACATAACGCTCTAATTCGGGTTTGCTCTGAGCTAATCATGCCACAGAGCAGGGCGGTTATAAAAACGTTTATGGTAAAATTTTCTCACCTTGCCAAAGGCTTTCAAGAGTTTCACGTTGACGGATTAAATAACTTTGTTCTCCATCAACCATTATCTCTGCAACACGAGGGCGTGAGTTATAGTTTGAACTCATCGTAAAGCCATAAGCCCCCGCACTGCGCTGTGCAAGTAAATCGCCCGCTTGAAGAGCAAGTTGACGATCCTTACCTAAAAAGTCACCGGTTTCACACACAGGACCCACAATATCGTAGTTGTGGCTTTTAGTATCGTCTTCGCGCGGGATAACAGGAACAATACTTTGCCAGGCTTGGTAAAGTGACGGGCGAAGCATATCGTTCATGCCGGCATAGACAATAGCAAAGTATTTGTCTTGGTTTTGTTTAATGAACTCAACTTTAGTTACTAAAATCCCAGCATTGGCTGCAATAGCGCGGCCAGGCTCGAAAATAAGCTCTAAATCCTGATAATCAGCTAGTCGAGCCGTGATTTTGTCAACATACTCGCTTGGGTGAGGAGGTGTTTCGTCGTTATAGGGCACGCCAAGACCACCGCCAATATCAAGGTGAGTTAGTTCAATGCCAACGGCTTTTAGTTGTTCAATTAAAGTAAGTACTTTTTCAAGCGCTGCTAAGAAGGGTTTGATTTCTGTTAACTGTGAACCAATGTGGCAATCAACACCTGTTATTTTTAGGCTTGGTAAAGATGCAGCATGCTGATAAACAGCAACAGCGGTTTGAATATCAATACCAAATTTATTCTCTTTTAAACCGGTAGAGATATACGGATGGGTTTTTGCGTCGATATCAGGGTTTACACGAATCGAAATAGGTGCAATACGCTTTAGCGAAGTGGCGACTTCTGAGATACGCTCAAGTTCCGCCACTGATTCAACATTAAAGCATTTAATCCCCAATTCAAGTGCATAGGCGATTTCATCAGTTGTTTTGGCCACCCCAGAAAAGACCACTTTAGATGCATCGCCACCGGCTTGAATTACTCGCGCAAGTTCCCCTTTCGAAACAATATCGAAACCAGAACCAAGGCGCGCTAGGATGTTGAGTACAGCAATATTTGAATTCGCTTTTACGGCATAGCATACCAAACTTTTATGCGATTTTGCGGCTTCGGCAAAGGCCAGGTAGTGACGTTCAAAGGTTTTTCGTGAGTAGATATAACAAGGTGTACCATATTGTTCGGCAAGCTCTTTGACAGCGATGTCTTCAGCGAACAGCTGGCTATCTTTGTAATTAAAAAAGTCCATCAATTAGTCCTGTTTTTGTTCTGGTTGTTCGGATGGAGCAGCCTCAGGCTGAGAGTCTGTTGACTGCGGCGTATCATCTGGTAGGTAAAGAGCACCACTTTGTCCGCAGCCGGCTAAGGTGAGCAGAAGGGCAAAGGGTAAAATGGTCTTTAATTTTTGGCTATGAGTCTCTTTCATTAGATTAATACGGTTGCTGGCTTTATAATCGCAGAGTAACAGAATATTTAAAAAATGCAGCTATTCGCGGATGAATTTATTCCTGTTACACTTGATGTACATAATCTGCCCCCAGATCTAGGCTTATAAGCCAGTTAAAGGACATAAAAATGACTGATCATGAATACCACACATTAGCCGATGCATTAATGCTAACGATTGAAGAGCAAATCGATGACTGTGATGCTGATTTAGACTACGAGTCTGCATCAGGTATTTTAGAAATCATCTTTGCAGATCGCAGTAAAATTGTGATCAATAAACAAGCACCACTGCATCAGGTGTGGGTTGCGACTAAATTTAATGGTCATCACTTTGAATTACGTGACGATAAGTGGATTGATAACCGTTCAGGTGCTGAATTTTGGCAATTTATGTGTGATGCTGCGACTCGTCAAGCGGGCCAACCTATTGAATGGCGCTCTGAGCTATGAGTTTAGAGTGCGTAGAGTACCCTGCTCAAGGGGAGCATAAAGCAAGTGTTATTTGGCTGCATGGTCTGGGCGATTCAGGTGATGGGTTCGCTCCTGTTGCCCCACAGTTAGCTTTACCAAAAGAGCTGGGAGTGCGCTTTGTATTTCCCCATGCGCCAGTACAACCGGTCACTATTAATGGTGGAATGGCAATGCGCTCTTGGTACGACATAAAGTCGATGGATTTAGATAAGCGTGCTGACGAGCAAGGTGTCAGAGACTCCGCAGCAAAAGTCGCCGAGCTTATTGAAGTAGAAATAGCGAAAGGTATTCCTGCCAATAAGATTGTCCTTGCTGGGTTTTCACAAGGTGGTGTTGTATCACTGCATTTAGCACCACGTTTAGAGCAAAAACTAGCGGGTGTTATGGCGCTATCAACTTATATGTGCGTACCTGATAAGCTCGCTGATGAGGCGAAGCAAAATAGTTTAAATATATTTATGGCGCATGGTCGTCTTGATGATGTCGTACCGCATAGTGCGGGCAGGCAAGCGTTTGATGTATTATCTGCAAATAACATGGAAGTAAGCTGGCAAGACTATCCGATGGCGCATCAGGTGTGTGGTGAAGAACTGATGGCAATCAGAGAGTGGTTAATTGCTCGCTTGAGCTAACATAGCTTGTAAAGAGGCCAATATGACAAAAAAACTGGTAATAAAAGCAAATATGGGAAGTGCCGAATCAGTCAATACTGCACCTTCTTCAGTAACGTATCAATGGCATTGGCGGCGTATTGTGCTAGTTGGCAGTGTGTTATTTATTGCGCTTGCTATTGTGGCGTATAGCTTTTTAGGTGCAGTAAATGCAGAGCAATCAGAACAGCAAGCTCAGCAAGAAGCATCATTGGCCACTGAAACAGATTTAAGTCGCGAGCTTGACGAGCTGCCGCGCTTGGCGCATAACACGGAGCAGGCCAAAGGCCCTGCAACAATGAGTTTGCAAGATGAACCTACCTCGTCAATTAATACTCAAGTGCAAACCGATTTGCAGCAACAAAGCGACTCACCGCAAGTGCTAGCAGAAGTTATTGAGCCAGATCAAAACGACGAAGTATTAGCAAGCGTTGATGAGACGCCTCCTGAAATTAGTGAGCCAAAAGACGAAGCGCAGCCCGAAGCTGTTCAAAATAAACAGCAGTTTGCTCACACAGCCCATATCGCGAGTGTGGCAATTGGCGCTAAAATAGATACGGATAAAGTGAGTCGAGCGGTATTAACGACAGATGTTGTTGATCGAGAACCAGTCAATGTTCTAAAAAGCGATGTAAAATTGCTTGATATTAGCCAAAGCCTTAGCTTTTTCAGTGAGCTTAAAAATATGCAGGGGCAAACTGTACGTCATGTATGGTATTACCAAGATCAGCAACTGGCTTCAATTGAGTTAGCGATAAGCAGTCCGCGTTTTCGCACTTACTCGACTAAAAATATTATGCCTGAACAAGTAGGTGATTGGCGTGTTGAAGTTGTTGATACCGATGGCAACTTACTTGCACAAAAAGAATTTAGAATTTTAGCTGATTAGCGTCAGCTTAGTAAATAATTGGATTTTTCATGACTCAGACAACAAAATACGTTCGCATTGCGACCCGTAAAAGCGCACTCGCTTTATGGCAAGCTGAATTTGTAAAAGCTCAACTTGAGCACTTTCATGATGATGTCACCGTTGAGCTTGTTCCCATGTCAACGCAGGGAGATATTATCCTTGATACACCACTTGCCAAGATTGGTGGTAAAGGTTTATTTGTTAAAGAACTTGAGCAGGCCATGTTAGATGGACGAGCGGATATCGCTGTTCACTCAATGAAAGATGTGCCGGTTGAGTTTCCGGATGGTTTAGAACTTAATACTATTTGTGAGCGCGAAGATCCTCGCGATGCGTTTGTATCAAATAATTACAAAAGCTTAGATGAATTGCCACAAGGCGCGATTGTGGGCACATCAAGTCTTCGACGTCAGTGTCAAATTCGCGAAGCCCGTCCAGACCTTGTTATTCACGATTTACGTGGTAACGTCAATACGCGCTTGGCAAAGCTTGATAACGGGCAATATGATGCGATTATTCTTGCTGCTGCGGGTCTAATTCGTCTGGAAATGCCTGAGCGCATTGCCGCATTTATTGAGCCGGAAGTATCTCTGCCTGCAAACGGCCAAGGTGCAGTAGGCATAGAGTGTCGTATTGACGATGAAGTGACCAAAGCCCTACTCGCTCCCCTTGAGCATACTGAAACACGTATTCGTGTTAATGCAGAACGTGCGATGAATCGACGTTTAGAAGGTGGTTGTCAGGTACCTATTGGCGCATTTGCACTTATTGACGGGGAGCAGGTTCATTTACGTGGTCTAGTGGGGGCGGTTGATGGTAGCCAAATGCTCCGTGACGAAGTAACTGGCCCAGTCGCTGACGCACAGAAACTAGGCATTGAACTTGCCGAAAAGTTACTTGCTCAAGGTGCTGATAAAATCTTAGCTGACGTATACAGAGACGCGTAATATGCATATTTTGATAACTCGTCCAGCAGGTAAAGGCACTGAACTTGCTCTTCAGCTTCAGCAGGCGGGTTATCAAACAACCCAGTGTCCAGTATTGACCCTTGACTACTTAACGCCGAGTAGTGAAGAGCTCGCCCCGCTGGAAAATGCAGATAAAATTATTTTTATATCGCAAGATGCGGTTCATGCATTGCTTCGCCTCACTCCTTCTATAAATAAAGCTGCTCAGTTATATGCCGTTGGGCAGCAAACTGCCGATGCTGTTTATGAGGCGTTTGGTCGTCGTGCTGCGGTGCCAAAACAGCATGATTCTGAAGGGTTGCTTGAGCTAAAAACACTGCAAGATGTTGAACTGAGTAATATTGTTTTAGTGAAAGGCGAAGGTGGGCGCACCACCATCGCGAAAACATTGAAGCAGCGCGGTGCATTATTAAATCAGTTGGTTGTGTATAAACGCAGTGCCATTGAAAGTGAACCTAGCAAGTGGATGGACCACTGGCAAACAATTAATGTTGAAGGTATAGTCATTACAAGTAATGCCGCTGTGGATGCCATTTTTAATGGTCAAAATGAATCACAGTTAGGATGGTTAATTAAGCGTCAGTTTTATGTTGCAAGTGAACGTATTGCTGATTATTTGCAGCAAAAGAATGTAATAAGAACACATATACATATTGCTGCGGGGGCAAGCGATAATGCGATGTTCACCTGTATCAATGAGCAAGGTAGCAAAATGAGTGAATCAGATTTAAAACAGTCAATTAAACCAGCAGCCGAGTCCACAAAAAAGGCGCAAGCAGGTAAGACGGCCTCTGGGCAAACGGTTCATCACAAAAAAGGGATTAGTAAAACCGGTAGCTTAGCTTTACTTATCTCCGTGGTAGTTGCTTCTGCGGTTGGCTATGAGTTTTATCAAAAACTTAATAGTGATCAGCAATCTTCACGTGCATTGATTGAACTGACAACCGAAAACCAGCGTTTACAACAGCAACTTGATGCTGTGAAAAGTACGCAGCAAACATTACAGCATTCACTGTATAACAATGAGCAAAAAGTAGCTGATGCATTGAGTGAAAATGTGCAGCAAACTCAGCAACAGTTAGACGCTGCATTGAAACGTGCTGAACAACAGGCTTATACCTTAAATCCGCAAGAAGTAACAAGTTTACAGCGTATGGCTGAGTTTAAGGTTTGGGCGGAGCATGACTATCAAGGTGCGGCTGCGGTATTAACACGTTTAGATTCTTTATTGGCAGAGCATCCTGGCACTGGAAACATACGTCAGGCAATTCACCAAGATTTACAAACCTTAAATGCCATTGAGCCTGTTGCAGTTGAAGCTATCTATCTAAAATTACATGGGGTTGCGCAGCATATTGATGAACTTGTTTTTAACGCGATTTCTTTACCTGAAGAAGTGAGTCAAGAAGACCCAAATAAACTCAGTGAAAATGTTAGCGAGTGGCGTCAAAACTTAGCTAAGTCATGGCAACAATTTAAAGACTTCTTTGTTACCGTGCGTACCCGTGAAGACATGGTTGTTGCGCCATTTTTAAGTGAGCAAGAACGTCATTTAGTGAAGCAGCGTTTGAGCTTGTATCTAGCGCAAGCACAAGATGCTGTGTTATCGAAACAAAGTAGCGTTTACTTCACTGCCGTTGATGCTGCGCATGACTTAGTACAGGACTATTTCAAGCAAGATGATACGGTGACTAAAGCTGCTCTGAAGAGTTTGCTTGAGCTTTCAAAAGAGCAACTCGATTTTAACCCTAATGTATCGCTGAAAAGCACTGAGCAGGTGAAGGAGTGGGCGCAATGATCCGCTTTTTACTGTTAATAATTGCTATTGCAATCTGTTTAGGGATCGCCCCTTTTTTCATCGATCAAAAAGGCTATGTATTAATCTCATTTAATAAAACGACCGTAGAAGGCACTATTTGGGGCGTCTGTGCACTGATCGTTTTGCTATCTGGTGCTGGGTTTTTACTCTACAAATTGGTGCGTTATTTATGGTCTTTGTACAGCCATACACGTCATCGCTTTTTTGCGCGCAGTGAAGAGCGAAAGCAAGCGGCTATTGAGCAAGGTGTATGGAGTCTTATTAACAATGATTACACTGAAGTTGAATTAGCACTGCATAATAATAGTGTCGCTGAACAGTGGGCTGACGTCCGTTATGCCTTACTTGCAAAAGCTGCACTGGCTGAAAATGACACCGAAAAAGCGATTAGTTACCTTGATAAGATTAGTCAAAGCAAGCAACTGAAAGTGGCAAATCTGTGGATTGCTAGTGGTGAAACCAGTACGATTTTTGCTGATTTGAAAGCATTAGCTGAGCATAAAAAAGCATCAAATCTTGAACTGAAAATGTATGCTCACGTATTAGTTCAAGAGAAAAAGTGGGCTGCACTCAATGACTTTATGCCGCGTCTACTTCGTAAAAAAGCACTCACAGACAAAGAATGGCAGCAATTATTCAATCGCTATTTTGACGCAGAATCTAGCAGCACGTTAACAGAGCGATTTGAGCAATTAGCAAAGAATTTGAAACCTTTGGCTGAAGTTAGTTACTTCACTGCCATGGCGAAAGCAGGCGATTTAAATAAAATTGAGCTAAGCTTAATTAAAATGATTAAAAATCCGCGGCAGCATAAAGACTTAGCACATATTCTAAGAACTAGTGCTGCAGGGGATGCATTAAAATTACAGGCGAGTTTGCAGGATGTGTTGAAAAAAGACACTGACAATACTCAGTTGCTTTTAGCTTTGGCTTGTCTTGCGAATGCCCATGGTGAGTACGATTTAGCTGCGCGTGTTTTTGATAAAGCGCTTAATGCCAATAATCGCCATGAATACCTTCAGCAGGCTGCGCTTAGTTATAGTAAAAGTGCCCAACCAGATAAAGCGCTGGTGTTATATCAATAGAGTCCCATTTGCCTAAAAGGAGTTAAATGGCTTGAAGAACTTGTTTACGCTGACAATAAGTATTGCGCTTGCTTACTTTCTTACAGGGTATTTAAGTAATTCGTTACTCGCTATTGATGGTTATGCGGTTGCAGCGTGGCCACCCGCAGGGATTGCCCTTGCAAGTATTCTACTACAACGCAACCGAGCCTTAGCAGGGATTATTCTTGGTGCTTTTTTAGTTAATTTGATTCACCTAGACCGTGTTTCCGATATTCTTCATTGGCAGATTATGCTCCAAGCTGTTAGCGTAACAGCTGCATCTACCTTTCAAGCTTGGGCTGCATACTACATTATCACCCATATTGTAAAAATACCGCTTGAGTTGTCATCTCTTAAAAACAGTGTACAAGGGCTCGTTATCGGTGGCCCTATTTGTTGTTTAATTGCGCCATTGACAGGGACCGCACTGTTAATAATAAATCAGGTTATTCCTAGTTATATGGCACTGAATAATTTTATTGCTTGGTGGATAGGTGACAGCATTGGTGTATTGATTTTCACACCACTTGTATTGGCGGCATTTAGTTATAACCTTATGCAACAGCGGGCGCAGATTATTGTTCCTTCACTGCTTATCTATTTGATCATTTGTATTAGCTTTTATGGTGCAGCAAGTGTGAAAAAGGACAAAGATGATCAGCGACAACAAGCGAAGGTCAGTGCTATTAAAGCCAACCTAGAGCACAAAGTAAGTGAAATACAATCACACCTAGCTTTACTTGCTACATTTTTTGCCAGCAGTGATGATGTCGACTTTCAAGAGTTCAAGCGCTTTACTTCTCGACAATTACAAGACAGTAACGAAATTGCAGCTTTTGAGTGGGCTCCTAAAGTGATGCATTCACAATTACCTGATTACCAAAGGTCACTACGCGAAGAGTTAGGGGCATCATTTTATGTGAAAGAAAAAAATGCGGCGGGCGAGTGGCAAGGCGTCTCTCAGCGAGCTATTTATTTCCCTGTTCAATATATTCACCCACTACAAGGAAATGAGTCAGCTCAAGGGTTTGATTTAGCCTCAAGTGAAGTGCGAAGAGAAGCGCTAACAAACTCCCGTTTAACTAAAAATATATCTGTTAGTGAACCCATTAGTTTAATGCAAGGTGACGGTAATGAGCGTGGGGTTTTATTCTTTAACCCCGTTTATGCTGATTTACATCGTCAGGTTGGCTTTAAAGGTTATGTCGTGGCAGTCATTAATTTAGATACTTTAGCGCAAACGCTGAATTACAATCAAACGACCGATATAGAAGCCAGCTTTTATGATGTAAGCGATGCTCAAAACCCTATTGAAATTTCAAACTCTGGGCGCATTGGGATGAAGCAAATTGCACATTTTGATTTTCATATTAGCGAACGGGTGTGGCAAATAAAGTTATCGGAGTCAGTGGCACAGTCATCTTGGCTTATGTATTGGTTTGCACAGATAGTAGGCATGTTATTTGTTTGGTTATTAATTATTTTTTTAATTTCAGTAACGGGCACAAATATACAAATACGCCAACAGGTTGCGAAACAAACCCAAAGCCTACGTAATGAAAAATTAAAAGCGGATAAAGCGAGTCAAATCAAAAGTGAATTTTTAGCCAATATGAGCCATGAAATTCGCACGCCTATCAACGGTATTAAAGGGCTTCATTATTTGGCATTGCAAGAGCAGGACTGGCAACAAGCGCGTGATTATATTGAGCAAGCTGATAGTGCGCTCAATGTGTTATTGCGAGTGTTAAACGATGTGCTCGACTTTTCAAAAATTGAAGCAGGTCGCTTAGACTTGCATCAAGAACCAATTAATGTCTGTAACTTGGTCAGTGAAATGAGTAATTTACTGCAATTTGAACTGAACTCTCGTGCATTGCAGTTTATTGTCGATTACGATAATACACAGCCGCTGGTGATTCATACCGATGCCATTCGACTGAAACAAATATTACTAAACCTGCTGAATAACGCAGTTAAATTTACCCCCCAAGGAACCATTACCCTAAAAATTTGGCAGCAAAACGATACGACATATTTTAGTGTTATCGACACCGGCATAGGGATTAAAAAAGAGGTGCAAGAAACACTGTTTCAGCCATTTTCACAAGCCGATAGTTCGACCTCACGCCGCTTTGGTGGTACAGGGCTTGGATTAAGTATATGTAAAAAGCTTATCGACTTGATGGGCGGGGATATAACCTTGTCTAGTTCAGAAGGACAAGGGGCACAATTTACGTTCAGCCTGCCCCTAGTATCACCTTTAGAAGCTATCACACATGAAAATGAAGATTTAAGTGATATTGATATCAGCGCTGTTTCATTTGCTGAACTCGCTATTTTATTGGTTGAAGATAATCCATTAAATCAACATGTGGCGTGCGCTATTTTAGAAACCAAAGGCTGTAAGCCTGATGTCGCGAAGGATGGATATGAAGCGATCAAGATGATCAGCGAACATAAATATGATGTTGTGCTTATGGATATTCAAATGCCCAACATGGATGGCTTGCAAGCGACCAAAGTGATTCGCCAAGAGCTGATGATGACAGAGCTTCCCATTATTGGTTTGTCTGCTAATGCCCATGATGATGATTATAAAAAAGGCATTGCATGTGGTATGAACGGTTATTTAACGAAACCGATTGATGCAGAAAAGCTTTTTAAAACTATTTGGCGACTTATACAAACACAGCGCTAATAGAAAGAGGCAGACATTTGACCTCAAAAAAGTAAATAAAATCATCTAAACTTGAAATATCGTCGTGGGTACGTATGATCCGCGCAAATTTACTGAACCTGAGTGCTAATTATGATCAATAACAAACTCCCTTTGCTTGATATTCACCGTCACCTTGACGGGAATGTTCGCCCACAAACGATCTTAGACCTTGGTCGTCAGTTTAACCTTGAATTACCTGCTGATAATATTAAAGCGCTTATTCCTCATGTACAGGTAATAGACCCTGAGCCAAATCTAGTGGCATTTTTGCAAAAGCTAGATTGGGGTGTCAAAGTACTCGGGGATTACGATGCGTGTCGCCGTATTGCTATTGAGAATGTTGAAGATGCAATCGCTCAAAAACTTGATTATGTAGAGCTGCGTTTTAGTCCTTACTATATGGCTCAGAGCCAAGGGTTACACCCAGAAGGTGTTGTTGAGGCCGTGGTCGATGGTATTAAAAGTGCCTGCCAAGGTGCTCCAATTAAAGTGAATCTGATTGGTATTATGTCGCGTACCTATGGTACTAAAATTTGTCAGCAAGAGCTTGATGCTCTGTTAGCATTTAAAAATGACTTAGTCGCTGTTGACCTAGCCGGAGACGAGATGGGCTTCCCTGGTGAGTTATTTATTGATCATTTTAAGCAAGTGCATAATGCTTACTTGGCAGCGACTATTCACGCCGGTGAAGCACGTGGCAGCGAAAGTATCTGGCAAGCAATTAACGAGTTGGGTGCAACCCGTATTGGTCATGGCGTAAAAGCCATTGAAGATGCTGCGCTTATGGATTACTTACGTGACAACCGTATTGGTATTGAGTCTTGCTTAACCAGTAATATTCAAACAAGCACGGTAGCCGAACTTGCTACCCATCCATTAAAAACCTTTTTGGATCATGGTATTCTAGCGTCAATTAATACCGATGATCCCGCTGTAGAAGGTATTGAAATTGAGCACGAATATCAAATTGCTGCTCCTGCTGCTGGTTTAAATCAAGCTGATATGGAAAAAGCACAAGCAAATGCGCTTGAAATAGCCTACCTAAGCGATACTGATAAAGCTGTATTACAGCAGCTGGCTGCAAATCGATAATAGCGAGCTATTTATACTTGGTGCTCTTGGCATGAAAGGTAATTTTCATACAATGCTTTGAGCACATCTCCGCGACTGATCATACCGACCACTTTCGTTCCCTCGACAACCGGATAGTTTTTGGGTTTTCCTGTTTTCATGTTATCAGCAAGCTCAATAATATTTTGATCACTACTGACAGTCACCACATCGGTGCGCATGAGCTGTTTAACTTTTACAACACCATCGCAGAAATAGCTATTTTGCATTAAAGGTTGCAGCAATTCTTGCTCTGAAATAAAGCCGACCAAACATTGCTTGTCATCAAAAACAGGCGCACCCAAAAGTTTAAATTTTTGTAATTCACTGATGGCCGTAGTCATTTCTGTTTCTGGCGTAATATGCGGTAACTTACGTTGCATGAAATCTTGTACTTTGGTGTTTAGCATGTGGGTTTCTCCCCATTCGTTATTCTAAACAAAGTATGGTCAATGAAACGCTGTTTGTGAAATCGTTTGTATGGATTTGATGATTATTAATTGGACAAAATAGATCGTTGAAGGCATTAATAAAAAAGGCATTCTATATTGAATGCCTGTGAGAGTTTTTGAGTCTTTATTTACTTGATGAATGCGAATGCGTCGGCATACATATTCTCACGGATTGCGCCATGATTAATAAAGTCATCACGTACAATACCAATCATGTCGAAACGACCTGCCATATAAATATCATAGGGTTCGAGTGACACGATATCTGCCATAACAGCTTTGTGAACATAGCCTGTTTTACCTGTCCAGCTTGCTGATGCCTTTTCGACGACAGGGATGTATTGAAAGTGTGGATTACTGTTAGCCCATGCTTGCATTTCATCATGAGCATACAATGCTGCTTGTTCGCGAACACCCCAGTAAAACAATACGGTGCGTTCACAACCAATTTCTGCGAGGTGATCAGCCATTGACTTTGCGTATGAGAAGCCTGTTCCGCCAGCAAGTAAAATGATTGGACGCTCACCTTCCGCACGAAGTTGCGATACACCTAAGCCAACTTCTATGTTTACTTGCTGCTGCTTAGTATGTGCTTGGCGTAAATGCTCAAGTGCTTGCATAGCATATGAGTCTGCACCAGATGCACCAATATGCAGTTCAATTTGCTCTGTGTGAGAAGGACGGCTAGCAATTGAAAAGGCACGCTTATCTTTTTCGCCTAATACAAGTTGCATATATTGGCCTGCCTCGAATGACACAGGCTGCTGTGGTTTCAAAATGACTTTATGTACATGGTCTGTAAGCGGGCTGATCGCAACAACGTCAGCGAGTAATGTTTGCATAGTTTACCTTTAATAAGCAGAAACGCATGTCGCGGTTGTAGGTTTATACAACCGTTAATTTTTGAACAGTTTATCATAGACACAGGCTAGAGAATATCTAAGCTGTCCCATATTTCATCAACACGTTGTTTAATTTCAGGACTCATTACAATGGGTTCACCCCACTCACGGTCTGTTTCTCCAGGCCATTTATTGGTGGCATCCATCCCCATTTTTGAGCCAAGGCCAGATACTGGCGATGCAAAATCCAGATAATCGATAGGTGTATTTTCGATCATTGTAGTATCACGCGCAGGATCCATACGTGTGGTAATTGCCCAGATGACATCATTCCAATCACGTGCATTGACATCATCATCGCAAACAATGACGAATTTGGTATACATAAACTGACGTAAGAAAGACCACACCCCCATCATGACTCGCTTAGCGTGGCCTGGGTATTGCTTCTTCATAGTTACCACGGCCATACGATAAGAGCAGCCTTCGGGTGGTAGGTAAAAATCAACAATTTCAGGGAATTGCTTCTGTAGGATCGGCACGAAGACTTCGTTCAATGCGACACCTAAAACGGCAGGTTCATCAGGTGGACGACCTGTGTAGGTACTATGGTAAATTGGGTTTTCACGGTGTGTGATATGAGTCACCGTCATCACTGGAAATTCATCGACTTCATTATAGTAACCCGTGTGATCGCCATAGGGGCCTTCAGGTGCCGTTTCATCCGGCATAATATAGCCTTCAAGAATAAATTCAGCTGTTGCGGGTACTTGTAAATCATTTGAGATAGATTTAACGACCTCTGTCTTACTTCCACGTAACAGACCGGCAAAGGCATATTCACTCAAGGTGTCAGGCACTGGTGTAACAGCACCTAATATGGTGGCGGGATCAGCCCCAAGCGCTATTGATACAGGGTAAGGTTCACCAGGATGCTCTTTACACCACTCTCTAAAATCGAGGGCTCCACCACGATGAGATAACCAGCGCATAATAATTTTATTTTTGCCAAGTAGTTGCTGGCGGTAAATACCTAAGTTTTGGCGCTTTTTATAAGGCCCTTTGGTGACAGTGAGTCCCCAAGTGATTAAAGGTGCTGCATCGCCAGGCCAGCAGTGCTGAATTGGAAGCTGTGTTAAATCAACATCGTCACCTTCCACTATCACTTGTTGGCAAGGGGCTTTTTTTACTTCCTTTGCTGGCATGTTTAGCACTTGCTTAAATACTGGGATTTGTCCGAGTGCTTCTTTGATACCTTTAGGTGGTTCAGGTTCTTTCAAAAAAGCGAGCAGTTTGCCTACTTCACGTAATTCACTAACATCATCCTGTCCCATGCCCATTGCAACACGCTTTGGTGTACCAAATAAATTTGCTAATACAGGGGTAGAGTGACCTTTAGGGTTTTCGAATAACAACGCAGGGCCTTCGGCACGCAATGTACGGTCGGCAATCTCAGTCATTTCAAGGTAGGGATCGATTTCTTGCTTGATCCGTTTTAATTCACCTTTTTGTTCCAATAACTCGATAAACTCGCGAAGATCTTTGTATTTCATTGTGGCTACTTAAACGCTGGATAAACTGTCGCCATTATACTTAAAACCTGTGATTAAGCGAATTTCAGCAACCAGATTTTGCTAAGATTGGTTCAGTGCACAATGATATTTTTTTCCCTTTAAAATGAACATCGCTTCAGCACCTTTTGACCAAAAAAGAACAGTGTCATTGCTGTATTTAACACCTGATGCACTTACTTGTCGGTTTAATACAAAGCTCTGTTCTTTGAACAACAGCTCAGCTTCATCTTCGCTAATGTCAGCAATGCTCACTGTGGAGTCTTCGCCACATGTATAATTATTTGGATCACTTTGCTTTGCACACGCGCATAAGCTAACGAGAATGAGTCCTGAGAGAAGTGGTTTTATCATTGCGACACCCCCTGTTTACTGAATGAAGTATAAGCCTAACAAAGAAAAATTAACCGTTGGTGAAAATGACTAGATAAGTTATGTTGTGAGTGTAATTAATTGGCAAGGAATGACTATGGCAGGCACTAACTTACTCACATTACTTGACGATATCACGACACTTTTAGATGATATTGCGACTATGAGTAAAGTCGCGACTAAGAAAACGGCGGGTGTGCTTGGCGACGATCTTGCACTCAATGCGCAGCAAGTCACTGGTGTGACAGCTGACCGTGAATTACCCGTTGTTTGGGCTGTTGCTAAAGGCTCCTTTGTTAATAAAGCGATACTGGTTCCAGCCGCGTTAATAATCAGTACATGGCTTCCTTGGCTTATTACCCCTTTGCTAATGATTGGTGGTTTATTTTTATGTTTTGAAGGGGCTGAAAAAATTGTCGAAAAGTTCTTCGGCCATAAGGAGAGTTCCGAGCAGCCATCCTCGGCACATCAAGATTTGCGAGAATACGAAAAGCAGAAGGTCAAAGGAGCTATCCGTACCGACTTTATTCTTTCTGCCGAAATAATCGTCATAACGCTAGGCACTGTTGCTGGTGCGACACTTTTTAATCAAGCATTAGTGCTGAGCGTTATCGCGGTGATCATGACGATTGGCGTGTATGGCTTAGTAGCAGGTATCGTTAAGCTGGATGATGCGGGACTTTATTTGCTTCAAACAGCAGAAAATAGTGGTAGTAAGTTAAAGGAATCACTTGGTAAATTTTTACTTGCATTGGCGCCAAAATTAATGCGCTTCTTAGCTATTGCGGGGACCATTGCCATGTTTTTAGTCGGCGGTGGTATTTTAGTGCATGGTATTGCGTTGCTACATCATACTCAGCAAGCCGTTACTCGTTTTGCATTGCAACATGCAGGCGCTGCTGGAGAGTTTGTTGCGCCCATTCTATTTGATGGCATGCTCGGCATACTTGCAGGACTCATAATTGTGGTGTGTCTACAGGGCTGGCGTAGATTAACAAGTTAATTGAAAAGGCCGGCGAGATAACCCCGCCGGCAAGAGTGTAGCACGGGAACGTTAGCGTGCTAGTGTGCAGGGTCTGACTCAAGTTTAATTAGCAATTACCTAATTAAACTCAAGCAATGATGTGGTTATGTTATATTGTATCAATAGTGTTGTAAACACTATTTTACGTGAACCTTTAAAGATTATTCTAAATGGGTGCAGTCGAAAGATAGGCACAATTCTGCGAGTTCAATTTTTGCCTTAGGGTTGCTCTGTTGTGCTGCTTTGTTTAACCAGTAAACTGCTTTAGCTGTGTCTTGAGGGATGCCTTGTCCATCTCGGTACATCTGAGCTAGATTGAGCTGCCCCCATGAATATCCCGCTTCTGCAGACAGGGTAAAGCTCTCAATAGCTTCCTTATAAAGACCATCCTTAAAGTAAGTGATCCCTTGCTGGTTATTTTTATCAAGCTTTACACCTGTATAGAGAGGTTTAGGTTTAGGTGGATGCATTACAAAGCCACCAAATAGGCTATAAAGTTCTGGACGTAAAATCTTATAGATGATGTTATCGCGGTAAAAGTCATGAACTTGCTGTTTTGTTAAGGTAATTGTGTTACTGGCAAAGTAATTATCTTGTACCAGCATGCTGGTTCTCATCGCAATTTCGATATCTTTATTGTATTTATAAGTGTAGTTACCTACACGAAAGGTCATTGTATTATCATTAAATTCAATTAACTGGGCGACTTTTAAGTTATTAACGCGTTTGGGTTGACCCGTAAATTGTTCCGAAAGAACAAAGTAAGTATCAAATTGTTTTGGTTTCTCTAGGTAGTGTATTTCATTTTCGCTCTGACGTTGACTACTTAATATAAACGTCGTTAAAAGGTAGCTAATAACTAAAAGGCCTATGAAATACTTTATAAATGAAATGAGCTCTAAAACGGGCAGAGAGTACCAAGGCACATCAGTTATATGACCACAATCATCACATTGGCGCTGATAACTAATAGATAAAGGGGCGACAGGTAAAATAGTAAAACGAAGCAGCTTACTGTTATTAATCAGTGAAAAATGTTTACTCTGACAGTGAGGGCAAGTTGTAGCCTGTTTATAGAAAACATCAGCAACAGCGGTATTAAAAAGTAACATAGCTTCTTCCTTGGTAATACCCTTAAGTTAGAACATATACAGGGAGTTATAAAGTAGCAAACTGTAACGAAATATGAACTGAAGGTGTGGTGAGAGTCGTACTTATTTTTGCTTTAGAGAAAAGAGCGAATGTCTGCTATGATCACCTACATCTTCGAGGATGTCCCTCAATTATCAAGTGTGGAATTTTACTGTGACAGCAACTGCTTTTACATCATTGGCGTTACCGCAAGAGTTAGTCGAAAATTTATCGACCTTAGGTTATTCACAAATGACCCCAGTGCAAGCACAAAGCTTGCCTGTGATTTTGCAAGGGAAAGATATCATTGCGCAAGCGAAAACAGGTTCAGGTAAAACAGCTGCATTTAGTTTAGGAGTATTAGCTAAGCTAAATGTAAAACGTTTTCGTATTCAATCATTAATCTTATGTCCTACTCGTGAATTAGCCGAACAGGTGGCCCAAGAAGTACGTAAGCTAGCGCGTAGCATTCATAATATAAAGGTATTAACGCTATGTGGGGGCGTGTCTATTGGTCCGCAAATAGGTTCACTTGAACATGGTGCTCACATCGTGGTGGGCACACCTGGCCGTGTCGATGATCACATTCGCAAAGGGACACTCAGTTTAGATGATGTCGAGACATTGGTACTGGATGAAGCCGATCAAATGCTTGATATGGGATTTCAGGATACGTTAGACGCGATTGTTGACTGTATTCCAGCCCAGCGCCAGACGCTGTTATTCAGTGCGACCTATCCAAAGTCGATTGCAGCTATTGCTGAGCGAGTACTTAGCAACCCTGAAATGATCAAGGTTGAAGACGAGCAAGAAAAAAGCACGATTAAGCAATACTTTTATAAGTTGGATAACAATAAGCAGCGTTTTAATACACTAAAGCTACTGCTACTGAAGTTTCAACCTGAAAGCTGTGTGATTTTTTGTAACACCAAGGTAGAAACGCAACAGATTTGTGATGACCTTTTTGCTGAGGGCTTCAGTGCAGTTGCACTTCATGGTGACCTTGAGCAGCGAGAGAGAGAGCGCACATTAATTCGCTTTGCGAATAAGAGTGCTTCGATTTTAGTGGCGACAGACGTGGCTGCTCGCGGACTGGATATTAATGATATGGACATGGTGGTGAACTACCACCTTGCTCATGACCCACAAACTCATGTTCACCGAGTTGGCCGTACTGGGCGAGCAGGTAAAAAAGGCATTGCTTGCTCAATATATGGGGAAGCAGAACAATTCAAGGTAGCGCAAATCGGTGACCACTATGAGCGTGACTTTGACCCTGAACCACTACCGCCGTTTAGTTTACTCGAAAAGCCAGCTTATAAGCCAACGATGGCAACCATCATGATTGATGCGGGTAAAAAGCAAAAAATTCGTGCGGGTGATATCTTAGGGGCGTTAACTGGTAAAGAAGGGGTTGCAGGCCATCAAGTTGGTAAAATTAATGTGCTGGATAATGTCGCTTTTATTGCTGTTGAGCGTGTTGCTGCAAAACCTGCTTTACGAAAATTAACAGAAGGCAATATCAAAAAGCGTAAAATCCGTGCGCGTCGCCTCACTCGTTAACTGATCATAATGAGCAATATAATTTAAGTTGCTCATATTCACCTTGTATTTGTTTAAACACCACCGCAGAGCCCTGCTTATCTGGGTGGTGTTTTAATGCAAGTTGCCGCCAACGTTTTTGTACATCCTTTAACGAATATTCAGTATTTAAATTCCACCGCTCCCGTATTTCTTGGTGTTGTAAGGGAGTGAGTTTTTTTGTGGTATTTACAGAAGTTTGCTGACCAAAATGTTGCCAGAAATTATCGAGAAGTGCTGCAATTTCATCGTTAGATGTGTCGTAATTGTGCCAATCTAGGTAGTAGTCTCTTAAAGGTTCAGCTTGTAGTAATGCAGTATGTGAGGGTGTATTTACAAGCTCTATATGCAGCGAAGCGATACGGAGATGGTAGTCAGGGACCAGCTGTAATTGCAACTGATAAAGTGCATTCATGACTAGAAAATTGCGCTTAAACAAGTCTTTTTGCGGGTCATCATCGAGTGCTTTGATGTGATTCGTTTCTGATAAGGCGCTTGCTAATGTGTGAACTTTCCAAATCGGCTGTCTTATAAGTAAGCAAAAAATCTCGTCAATCAGTGGGTTAACCATTGTTCGTAAGCCGATGTTTAGTGTAATCTTTATTTTATACACGCTATCACAGCAACGTTATTAAAACCATGCTCGTGTTTTTAATCGTTGGCGCATTTAATCAAGGTTTAATTTTAGTGGCCTATGCTACTAAGCTTTTAGGGATATATACAATATGCTTATAAAATTGCGCAGCGGCTTAATTAACTTGATGTTTTTTTGCTGGGGCTTATTTTTATTTACCGATATTGCGCATGCCCACCCTTCATTATTGGAGCGTTTTAATCAATCTCAGCAATGGGATGAAAAGTTGCAGTTAGGAAAAAAACTGCTGGCTTCTTCTGTATTAAGTTCACAAAAACAGCATGAAATTCATATGCAACTAGGCGATTTGGCACTCGAGCAGGGCAATTTTACTGCTGCCGTTGAGCATTACCAGTTGGCTGAGAAAAGTACGACTTTGGAATCGGATCCTGAGGGGTATTTTTTAGCAATGAAAATGCAAGGTGTCACCTATTATTACCAAGGTCTAATGCAACAAGCCGTCGCGACGTACCTACGTGCTTTGAAAGTCGCGGAAAATATGAAAGATCCTATTTCTAAAGCAAATTTGCTCAGTAATATTGGCCTTGCTTATTTTAATATGTTCAATATGCATCAAGCACTGGATTACTATAAACAAGCTAAAACATTGTTTGAGCAATACGGCACTGCTCAAGATAAAGCTGATATTTTGCATAATATCGCAGGCATTTATATTCGTTTATCGAGTTATAGTACAGCACTTGATATGTATCGAGAGACGCTTGAGATCTATCAAGAGCTAGGTGATAAAGATGGAGTGGCACAGTCTTATGGCAATATGGGGGTCGCTTATTCTGAGTTAGGGCAATATCAGTTGTCACTACATTATTATCAGCGAGCTTTACGCTATTACCAATCAACAAATAATGCCTATTACTTATCATCGCGACATGGCAATATCGCCAATGTTTACTTGCGCACAGGCGATCTTGAACTTGCTATTAGTCATGCCGAGAAAGCGGTAGAGTTTGCCCAGCAGATAGATAATAAGTCCTTGGAGTTAGCGGGCCTATTTTCGCTTGCGAAAATAGAGTTACTGCAAGGGAAGTTAGCAAAGGCAGAGCAAACCCTTAATGCCTCCACAAAAATGGCAGAAGAATTTAAGGATGAATTACGCGTTCTTGACGGTTTGGGCATGCGTGCATTAATTAAAGCAGGGCAAGGGGATTATAAAGCGTCGGTGGCCTTGTTTGACCAATTTGTGCGCGACACGAATACCGCTAAAAATGAAAAATTGTTGAAATCCTTGGGTGAACTACAAAGTCAAATACAAGCAAGCCAACTAAACCAAGAGATCCTTGATTTAAAACAACAGCAAAGTGTGCAAGAGCTAGAAATGTCTAAGCAACGACAGTTGGCTATTATGTTATTTATTCTATTTATAATGTTGGTGGTGACAGGGGTCACTGTTTATCGACGTAGCATAGAAAAAAGAGCAAAAGAGCAGCTGTCTCTGATGGTTGCTAAGCGCACTAAAGAGTTAGAAAAAACAGCGGATCAACTACGCAAAGCTAATGAAATAAAAAGCCAGTTTTTAGCGAATATAAGTCATGAAATACGTACCCCGCTGACAGCCATTTTAGGTCAGACCGATAACTTGATGAATGGCCTTTATAAACCCGAATCTCTCAATGACGAATTGCGTGTCATTCACAAGCAAAGTGAGCACTTAAAAGAGCTTATTAATGACGTACTTGATATTAGTAAAATCGAAGCTAATAAACTGGAACTAAACTTAAAAGAAGGTGATCTCGTTAAATTATCAACGGATGTTCATGCCATGCTAAGTGGGCAAGCCATAGATAAAAACTTGCAGTTCACATTTCATAATGAGTTAGGTGAGCAATTTTATAGTTATTTAGACTTTACTCGGATCAAACAAATTTTGATCAATCTATGTGCTAATGCTATCAAGTTTACTCATCAGGGAGAGGTGAGGTTATATGCTTCTTTATCCCAGCATGGGGTATGGTTTCGAGTAACAGATACTGGCATTGGTATGAATGAAGAGCAGCTTAAGTTGATCTTCGAATGTTTTAGTCAGGCTGATAATAGTATAAGCCGACGTTTTGGCGGAACGGGATTAGGACTGAGCTTATCGCAGCAGCTAGCGATGATGATGGGTGGTTATATAAGTGTTGAGAGTGAAGTAAACAAAGGCAGCGAGTTTTCATTTTACTTACCCTGCAAAGAGCATATTCCAGCTATGGATAAAATAGAGCATGATGTAAGCAATCTGCAAGCATCTTCGGGACTTAGCGGTAAGGTACTCCTAGCGGAAGATCATGTTGATAATCGTAGATTAATTCACCGTTATTTAGAGTCGATGGGATTAGAAGTCATTGCTGTAGAAAACGGTGAGCAAGCCGTTGAACAGTGTCTGCAAGCTTTTCCTGACGTTGTTTTACTTGATATTCAAATGCCGGTGCTCGATGGGTTAAGTGCGCTTAAATTGTTACGTGATTGTGGTTTTACTCAACCTGTTTATGCGTTAACAGCGAATGCTATTAGCCATGAAGTTGAAGCCTATTTAAAAGCAGGCTTTACAGGCTATTTAGCCAAGCCGATAGACAAAAAAGTGTTTTACACTCAGCTTGCGAAACACTGTAAAAATGCCATTAATATAAAGGACGAGCAACAGGATATGAGCGATTTGGTTGCAAGCTTTATTGGTAGTTTTGACTATGAAGCTTCACAAGTTCAGTTGCATTTCTCAGAGCAAGATTTATTTAATCTACAACAAGATGCGCACCGAATTGGAGGGGCTGCAAAAATGTTTGCCCTCGATGAAGTTGCCAACAGCGCGATGGCACTTGAATTGGCACTTAAGCATAATCAACTTATAGAGCTGCCAAGTTTAGTCGCTCAATTACTTGATCAGCTGCACAGTGCATCAGAGACTCAAAATAGCTCAATGTCACCCTCCTGAATTTGTTCGATAGCTTTACTATGGGAGCTTTCAAATCGGGAGCGGTCAACTCGCTGTATTAAATCTGTTGACGGGTGAGTGATTTTAAAGATAGACAACTTCTCATCTAATGTATGTGCTAGTTTTACTAAATCTTGACTTGAAACAGCCTGAATCTGTGAACTGGATAGCGCATCTGAATTAAGTTCTACCATTGACTCAATACTCGCTTGAGCTTCATCAGACATCTGACTTTGTATGGCAACTTGCTCATGGATATTTTCTGATAACGCATTGATGGCAAGCATCGCTTGTTCAATCTTATTGGTTTCTTTGGTGGACTCTTCTGATAGCTCAACTGTTTGCTCGGTTTCTTTTAATGCCGTTTGCATTAGCTGAACCGCACGTTCAGTACCATGTTGAATTTTGGACACCATCTCTTGTACTTCTTGCGTTGATTGGCTTGTGCGGGCTGCCAAGTTACGTACTTCATCTGCAACAACAGCAAAGCCTCGTCCTTGCTCACCAGCCCGTGCTGCTTCAATCGCTGCGTTTAACGCCAGCAAGTTCGTTTGTTCGGCAATTCCATTGATTACATCTATCACAGAGCCTATAGCATCACTGTCTTTTTTTAGCAGAATAATTTGCCCACTCGTTTGATTAATATTTTCTGCTAATTTTATTAGGCTTGCTTGGCTTTTATCTGCATCTACACGTGTCTGCTTAACTGAGTTTGTTGCATCGGATACCGCATGGTAAATTTTTTCTAAGCTGGTATCTAATTCCCTTGATACATCAATGGTTTTTTCAATCGTGTTTGCTAGGTCAACACCATGAGCATTTTGAATAGTCGCTTTTTGAGTCATTGAGGCATAAGTGTCTCGTAAGGCATCAGCCATTGGTAATAATCGTGCTGATGATGCATAAATCTCACTTAGCATATGTTCCACAATTGTGAGGTTGGCATTTAATGCATGACATGCTTTGGGGAGATGTTTATTACCTTCATCAAATCTGAAGGAAAAGTTGATTCCATTTTCAGAGGTGATATTTGAGACAAAATGAATTAAGTGGTCGCGTTGCTTTTTGTCATTTATATATAGAAAGCTTAGCATGACAAGCCACGGCAAAATAATAGCTGCGCTGAGCGTGATGCAGGCAAGAGGGCTAAAATTAAAAAAATAAAAACTAGCAATACAACTAAGTAGGCTTATTACAAACAGGGTTATAGCTACTTTAAAGCGAATCATTGAAGTGTCCTTTGCCCTTAATCTTATTAGGTATAGAACAGCTTTAATGTATATTCCAACTTATACCAATCGATACGACCTAAAAATAGCTTTTTTAAGTGTATTGGTATTATAGGTAAAGCACAGAGAGTGAGTTATAAAAAATGCCTGTGTTTTAAACAGGCATTTTTTGAAGTCTATTCGCGTTTATTTACGCTTCATTGAATCGAAAAACTCATCATTGGTTTTGCTCATTGAGAGCTTATCAATTAAGAATTCCATCGCATCTATTTCAGACATCTCATGAACTATCTTACGTAAGATCCACATTTTCTGTAGTTCATCAGGCTTAGTCAATAACTCTTCGCGACGAGTACCTGAGCGGTTAAAATCGATAGCAGGGAATACACGCTTTTCAGCAATCTTACGATTTAAGTGAAGTTCCATGTTACCTGTACCTTTAAACTCTTCGTAGATAACTTCGTCCATCTTCGAACCGGTATCAATAAGCGCAGTTGCAATAATTGTTAAACTGCCACCTTCTTCTACATTACGAGCAGCACCAAAGAAACGTTTTGGTTTATGTAGTGCGTTCGCGTCAACACCACCGGTTAATACCTTACCAGACGAAGGAATAACCGTATTGTAGGCACGAGCAAGACGAGTGATTGAATCAAGTAAGATAACCACGTCTTTTTTGTGCTCTACAAGGCGTTTTGCTTTCTCGATAACCATCTCTGCAACTTGAACATGTCGGCTTGCTGGTTCATCAAATGTAGATGCAATCACTTCACCTTTAACAAGGCGTTGCATCTCAGTTACTTCTTCTGGACGTTCGTCGATTAGAAGAACCATTAGCTCACAGTCAGGTTGGTTATAGCTGATTGATTGCGCAATATTTTGCAGCAGCATCGTTTTACCTGCCTTTGGCGGTGCAACGATAAGTGCGCGTTGGCCTTTACCAATTGGTGAGGCCAAATCAAGTACACGCGCTGTAATGTCTTCAGTACTACCATTACCACGTTCCATACGTAAACGTTCGTTTGCGTGAAGTGGAGTAAGGTTTTCAAAAAGGATTTTAGTGCGTGAGTTTTCAGGTTTGTCGAAGTTAACTTCATTGACTTTCAGGAGTGCGAAGTAACGTTCACCATCTTTTGGCGGACGAATTAAGCCTGAAATTGAGTCACCAGTACGCATGCTGAATCGGCGGATTTGACTCGGAGATACATAAATATCATCTGGGCCTGCTAAATAAGATGCTTCTGATGATCTTAAGAAACCAAAACCATCTTGTAAGATTTCTAGTACACCGCCGCCAAAAATGTTTTCACCGCTTTTAGCGTGTGCTTTTAGAATGGCAAAAATAATGTCTTGTTTTCTTAAACGGGCTACGTTTTCGAGCCCCATGGACTCAGCTAGGTTTACAAGCTCTTTGATCGACTTGTCTTTTAATTCGCGTAAATGCATATTGGTGGGTTCTTTATTACAATTATCATACTCAAATCATCGTTTGATACATGAGTGAGGTTTGTTGGTATAACTAAGGATTAGTTGGCTTTATAAACTAGCAGGTCACTAGCTAGGCGTCCAGTCTTTAAACAAAATAAAGTTAAAAAAAGGGCAAAAAGCCCTTTTTTACAGTCAAAATTAGATGTTGTTCTCTAAAAACTCAACTAATTGAGTCTTAGAAAGTGCACCTACTTTAGTCGCTGCGACTTGACCATCTTTGAAAAGAAGTAACGTAGGGATACCACGAATACCAAATTTAGGTGGTGTACCTGCGTTTTGGTCGATATTAAGTTTACCTACTGTCACACGTCCGTCAAATTCACCCGCTACTTCGTCAAGAATTGGGGCGATCATTTTACAAGGTCCGCACCATTCAGCCCAAAAATCAACAAGTACAGGTTTGTCTGATTGAAGTACGTCAGCTTCAAAGCTATCGTCAGTTAATTGAATAATTTTCTCGCTCATTGCGATCTCCGATAAGTTAGGCGAAATATTTAATGCGTATTTAAACACTCTTGTTTCTTATTGCAAGTTTAAACGTTATGCTTAAACGCTATGACTAAGACACATTTGACCGATAAAAAGTTTTCAGACTTTGCTATCGCACCGGAAGTGGTTGCCGGTTTAACCGAAAATGGGTTTGAATATTGCACTCCCATTCAAGCTAAATGCCTACCTTTTATCTGTGAGGGCCGCGATATTGCTGGCCAAGCACAAACGGGTACGGGCAAAACGTTGGCGTTTTTAACTGCCACGTGCCATCGGTTACTACAATCTAGCAAAGCATCTAGTAAACATCCAAGAGCCCTGATCATGGCCCCAACTCGGGAGCTGGCGATTCAGATACACAAAGATGCAAAAATTTTAGCGCCACACTGTAATCTTAACTTAGGTTTAGTATATGGTGGCGAAGATTACGAAAAACAACGTGCACAATTAGAAAAAGGCGTTGATATTTTAATTGGCACCACTGGACGCCTTATCGATCTTTACAAACAGGGTTGTTACACCTTGAACGAAATTGAGGTCGTGGTGCTTGATGAAGCCGATCGGATGTTTGATTTAGGATTTATTAAAGACATTCGTTATATGTTTAGGCGTATGCCAGAAGCATCTGAACGCTTGAATTTATTGTTTTCAGCAACCTTGTCTTATCGCGTGCAAGAGTTGGCATTTGAGCATATGACAAACCCAGAGCACGTACAAGTTGAGCCAGACGTAAAAACTGGCAAACGTATTCAAGAAGAGCTATTTCATCCATCACAAGATGACAAAATTAAGTTACTGTTAACGTTAATTGAAGAAGAATGGCCAGATAAAGCAATTGTGTTTGCAAATACCAAACACAGTTGTGAAAATGTTTATGCATGGATGAAAGCGGATGGCCATCGTGTTGGATTACTAACCGGTGACGTGAACCAGAAAAAACGTCAATCAATTTTGGCTCAATTTACCAAAGGCGATTTAGACTTTTTAGTGGCAACAGACGTTGCTGCTCGTGGTTTACATATTCCAGAAGTAAGTCATGTATTTAATTTTGATTTACCAGATGATTGTGAAGATTATGTACATCGCATAGGGCGTACCGGCCGTGCTGGTGCATCAGGCCATGCGATTAGTTTTGCTTGTGAGCAATACGCATATAACCTTCATGAGATTGAACAGTACATAGAGCACAGCATTCCATTATCGCATTATGATAAAAGTGCATTGCTTGATGATTTAACTAAGCCTACTATTCAGAAAAAGCGGAACTATTCTACAGGCCCACGTAATCGTAATAACAACGGACGTCGCCCAAACAATAGTTACCAAAAATCACGGTCGTCATAAACGGCCGTTTTTAAGACTTAGTAGTAACTAGAGGTTTTTGAACGGTGGGGCAACTTCAACCGCAAAAAAATGTGTATGCAGTTATTGATTTAGGCTCTAACAGTTTTCATATGTTAATCGCAAAATCAATCGCTGGCGGTCTGCAAACGATCGGTCGAGTCAAACGTAAGGTGAGGCTGGCTGCTGGGCTTGATGAAAACAATGTGCTTAGCAAAGAAGCCATGCAACGAGGTTGGGAGTGCCTAGCCTTGTTCGCTGAGCGTTTACAAGACATACCAAAAGATAATATCACCATCGTTGCAACCGCAACCTTACGTCTTGCTACCAATGCCGATGTATTCAAGCAAAAAGCTGAGCAGATCCTTGGTCATAAAATCAACGTCATCAGCGGTGAGCTAGAAGCAAAGACGATTTACAAAGGTGTGGCACATACATCAGCTTGCAATGGCAAACAGCTTGTTATCGATATTGGTGGGGCAAGTACTGAAGTCGTCATTGGCAAAGATTTTGAGGCATTACACTATAAAAGTCTGAATATGGGGTGCGTGACTTTTCTTGAGCGTTACTTCAAAGATCAAAAGCTCAATGAAAAGAATTTCAATGCAGCTATAAAAGCAGCGCATGATGTGGTTAAAGGTATTGTTGCAGAGTATAAAAAATCTGGTTGGCAAATCGCCAGCGGTGCATCTGGTACAGTGCAAGCAATTCAAGAAATCATGGTTGCACAAAATCAAGATGAGCTCTTAACGCTTGATAAGCTTTTAGCTATCAAAGAGCAAGCAATCCAATATGACACAATTGCTGATCTTGAGCTTCCAGGCTTAATAGAAGAAAGGCGTCTAGTATTCGTTTCAGGACTAGCCATTTTAATTGCTTTATTCGAGTCGTTAAATATAAAGCAAATGGGTCTTGCTCGTGGCGCATTACGTGAAGGTGTTTTATATAGCATGGTGCCTGAGCTACATAACCATGACATTCGTAAGCGTACAGTGGATGGCTTAATGAATCGTTACCATGTAGATCAAAAGCAGGCTTGCCGTGTCGCACAACTTGCAGAGCAATTGGCAAAAAGTGTAAAAGGTCAATGGCAATCAATTGATAGCAATGCAATCGCGCTATTAAAGACAGTGGCAAAATTGCATGAGATTGGTTTGCTAATCGAGTATAAACAGTATCACAAACATACCGCTTATATATTAGAGAACACAGATATGCCTGGGTTCTCACAATCTGAGCATAAACTGATTACTGCCGTTGCGAATGAACATCGCTCAGATCTGATCAAACACAGTTTTGATCATTTAGGCTGTCATAAACAACTAGCAGAATGTTTGGCTAGAATAGTGAGGGTCGCAGTGATCTTATCTATGCGTCGACAAGATGACGTACTACCGCTGCTTGACTTAAGTGTAAACGAAAACATCCTGACGCTGACATTTGATGGCGATTGGTTAAAATATCATCCATTAATGGCCAGTGAGCTGCAACTAGAATCCAAGCTGCAAGCAAAAGTAGGTTGGAAGCTTATAGTAAAATAACGATAAAAGGCCCATTAGGGCCTTTTTTAGTGCTATTTTTACGCGTTTCGCTGGTATTTTGCACGAACAGTCATTTTTTTCATAAAAACTTCAAAAAACAGTTGATCTCAATTCGGATCTCCCTATAATGCGACCCCACTGAGACGGCAGAC